>Ga0233342_1000353_pt1 | contig 12795 bp, 7 predicted proteins | sample GEONDECOMP273_FD_180706 | JGI IMG/M metagenome (GOLD analysis project Ga0233342, IMG submission 180706) | Leaf litter microbial communities from Shasta-Trinity National Forest, California, United States - GEON-DECOMP-273 | ecosystem: Environmental > Terrestrial > Plant litter > Unclassified...
CCTCGATCTAATTGAACTATCCATCTGGATAAGCCGCCCACCCAGAATAACTAGGGGCCTAACCTAAAGCCTACACATTACAACCGGATGGGTCCCAGCAGCCCATTTAACCCGATGCTGTTCACCTGAAGTCCACAGTTATTTAATAACGCATTGAGCCGGGAGGACAGACCCTACCCCTACCTCTCTAACCCCTCTTCCCACAACTATATCACTCAGGGGGGGGTAATTAAACTTTACCCCCGGAGGAGAGGCAGCACAAGTAGTAAATACATGAATAAAAACTAGTTTAGTAACTTTCAGGGCCTTATTCCCTTCTTTCCTTGTATGGTAATATGGTCAATAAGAAGGTAAGGTCAAGTTAATGTAGACGACTCTCCCGAACGAGTAGGTTACACAGACTGGTAGCACAGCACCAATAGAAAGGGACCCTGACCTGGAATCATAATCTGAAGCCTATCACCTCTCACCTAACAAGTATCGGACCCACCCCATTAAAAAAAGCATGTAAGATAGCCCACGCCACTAAGCAAGCGAGATAGAACCACGCGAACAAGCAGCGAAAGCAGCAATAGGAAGAGCCGGAGCCCCCAAGTTAAAGCGATAAATAAGGTTATCAATAAGAGTCCCATTATATATTCCAAAAAGGTTAGGTAGGTAAAGAAGAGAGAAACACAAAAGTTTAGGCATGGAATGGAGAATATATATATATATAAAAGGACCTAAGGTGGGTTCATAATAATATATATAATAAGTTTATTAATACTAGTTCCTTTGCATATTTCATCCACAGAATATTTGGTTGGGTCTGAATCATAAAATAGATAAGGTTTTTTTATAAGATCTGGTCCAATAGGTCTTTACCGATTTATTAATAAGCAATTGGGGTTGGTTCGTGGGTTCATCAAATACATGAAAAGCCTAGTGTAAAGCAGGGTATATTTTACTAGCTAAAGCGTCCCGGCTTCCGGTTCTCCGTAATTATCAATTTTTTAGAGCTTGGCGGGTTATTTCTTGTTGGTCGTCGGTTCGTTAGGTGGGCGGGTCCAGCGGAATAATTTGAGGAGAGGGGGAAGCCTAAGCCAGTTCTGGTAAAACCCTTTATATTTACATTTTCACACGCTGGAAACTATATATATAGTTTTTCTCTTTTGATCCTATATATGGGAACCCATCAATTAAAATTGCTTTATTGAAGCACTTATAAAAATATGGAATAAGAGGTAGTTAATAAGGATCCTTTCGAAGTAAATAATATTAAAGACATCACTAAGTATTACAATTTGAACCTTTATTTTATAAGGAAGGCTAGGTTATCAGAGGAGAATAAACCATATCCAGGTAGTCTATTTTATAGTGAAAAGGTAACGCCTTGGGATAAACGAGAATGTGAACGTGGAGAGGGTCAATTTTATAGTGAAAAGGTGGCTGGCCTTTCAACAGAAGCATTACAAAAGGAGCATTACAAATAGATAAAAAGGAGGGAGGATAATGGCCCAGCAGCATTGGAATCGGAGCCCAGCATTCCCCCATCATCAGTCGCACACGGTCATTATTACCCATACCGACATTATTTATTCGCCCCATAACGAGCAGTTAAAACGACCAGCAGTCCAAACAGCATCCCAGACTCGTAGGGGCATTTCCATTGGCATAATTCCCAGCATCGGTCGAACACGGGCAGTTGCACACCGGCAGTTCCAGCAGTTCCAGCAGCACAACCAGAACAACCATAACTACTAGCAGCAGAACCGGAACTATTGCTCTCATTCCCAAATATGTATACAAGGGCTTTCCACGTATGGGCTAAGATTTGGGGCTTTTAACCACCTCGCTATTATCTGGTTCGAAGCTAATGTAAAATGGAAGAGTAGGATGATAACCAGGGTAATAATTATTTCATTCGTTCCCTGGCTCCAAGGGCCAAGGGAATAGGCTCAAGGATCAAGCTAAAGGAGTGCTCCACCCGAACACTAGGCAAGCGCTAGCGATCACCACCACAAGCAATTCCGGCAAGCATCCCAATCCCACCTTCAGAAACACAAAAAAAGGTACGAAGTCGCTTGTCCGCATCGGGCAAGGCATTTTCATCCAATTCAATATGACCATAAAAAGAATCCAGGTTCTATAGGGTTCCACCGATAAAATGATGTATCCATCTAAGAAACCCTATCGAACAGGTGCTATGGTGAGTTAGTTGCATAGATGCCTTGGCTTGTTGGTACCTGGTAATTTGAAAAGTGTGAAGGGGAAGCGAGGTACGAGCCACTCACTTGCCTATAAGATACCTGAAGGATAGGGCACAAGGATTATCCGAAGAATATATTTTTGAATTGGTCTCGCCCAACATTTAATTATCCATCATCGGGGAGGTTGAAAGTATAATAGGAAACATTGCTTGTTCCTCGCCATAATGCCCATTCGACGAGTTGGAAGAATAATATCCAATTATTAAACCAAAAATTAACGAGTCTAACACAAAATATTTACAAGTGGATGGAATCAACAAAAGAAGAATACGCTTCAACAACTAGCTAGTTCAACTGCTGATGATGGGATTGCTGGTCGTGAGGCTGCTTGCGTTGGGAATACTTTTGCTGCCCGGAATGAGGAAGAAGCCGGTGAAACTAGTGCTTCTGCTGATAAGCCTTTTGCTTATGGGAATTATTAGGGTTCAACTGCTTGTCCTGGGAATTATGTTGCTAGAACTGATCCCTCAACTGGTGCTGCCGGGAATAAGGATGGTTCCACTGGTCTACTGAAACTGCTTGGAATGCCGATACGGCCGCTCCTTCAACTATACAATATAGAATTCCGTATTCACTGACTTTTTCTTATGATGATTTAAATGCTAGTTCTCTGGTTGTTATGCTTGGCCTGCCCTTCCTTGGTTCAGCTGCTGGAAAAGATCCTGGAATACTTTTGCTGCTGGAGCTGTTGGGAATGACAGCTCCTTTTTCTGCTTATGGGAAGGCTGCTGGGAGGCTCTCGGGATGATCCAATTATAATGATCTTGGTTAAACTGGTTATTCTTTAGTTGAAACGGCATAACCAGTTAGTTTAAGGGGAAAAATAACTTCTTTTTCCGCTTAAGCTATGGACGATGCTTACTTATCATGCACCTGTTGAGGATAGGATCATGCGACAGACAAGGGAGAGTTACCATATGACAGTATGAGAAGCGAGGTTGATGATGCTTTATATTTTGATTGCCTTATAGCCCACATCTTCCGAGATAGGTGCTCCCACGGATGGGCAACAGCCCACTAACAAGAGAAGCATATGAATCTTATGTTGATGCTGCTTGCCTGTTTATGCGGCCATAGGGTCCAACCAACATAGAAAAGGAAACTTATCTGCAGGGGAACCCAATTGGCTACACGCAAAGGGACACGTAGAGATTACACGACGAGCTTCAATGATGTTGCTAAATTAGTGATGTTACTCAATGATGTTCAATTACTCAATATGAGCTTAGATAAGGTCGGTCAATGCATGAGGTTTGATCAATGATATACAAGTGAATTAAGTTACACAATTTGATTAATGTATATATACAATTGATCTAGACCATGTGGGACCCCCAGGGTATTGGAACGGGCAGCTTTCTATTGGCTCCAGCTATTGGCAATGAGATATCAATGAGAACTGACAGTGTTGCTTACCTTAAAGCGGGTACTCCCGGCTATTATATATAACATCAAAATGCCATAAATAGGAATATAATTGAAATGCCCCAATAATTATTCTTCCAATGCCAAAACATTGTCATAATATGGGTGGGTCTTTATCGGAAGATATTCAGTAGGTAACGCCTTCCTTTTCCAGAAGACTCATCAGTCACCTTTATTTGGCCGCTCCTTCGGTCCAGCCTAATAAGCTATAAATAAAACCCGCGGAACTCAATCTAAATGCTCGTAAGTAACCAACATGATTAATACACAATATTGCATCTCTACGTTAATAAACTTTTCCATTTGATTAAAGAGGTTATCTTACTTTGGGAAGTTTCTATCTGATAGGTATGCCCTTCTTGCACACACTCAAGCCCACTTCCATAGCTGATAGGAAGGATAATAACAGGCCTTCTTCAAAATTATCCGTGATCGCCCTTTCACAGAAGGTGTTTTTGTTATTGCTTTTCTTTCCACCCTGCCAGGAGTAGTTTTTACAACAAGTTGTGGTGACCCACCATGCCCAGTTCGATGTGAACTGTTTTCTTTATACACCGTTTCCAAGAAGAGGTTATTCAATCTTTCTTTTTTATAGAATACCAGCAGGGCATGGCACGGGTTCTGTCCGGTTGGATAACTACCCACAGAACGTATAGCTGCCACACTCTTATTTTTCGCCCGACCATCTTATAATTTGAAAGCGGAGCCAAAACATTCCACTATTTTCGTTTTCTTCATTTCTCCCCGAGGTAGTTTGTTACCCAGTTATAGATTGAGAATATTTCCCTATTGCATGCAAATAAGGTGTAGATCGAGTTGTGTATCAGTGGACCTATTTACCTTAAGCAGTTGGATATCCAATTACAAGTAAAGAGCCATCGCCATCACCCCGCTCAGATCCCTATCCAGTAGCCTAGTTTAATATAATTCAGTTGAAGACCCCATTATAGATCAAGACGACAAGGCATCCCTACCAATAATTTCATTTCTTGAGCCCTTAGTAGGAGTAGGCTCAAAGGCAAGAGCAGTTGACCTAAGTTGCATTATAGATAGATAGGAGCAGCAGGAAAAGGAAGCAGCTGCTGTTTACTTCTAACCCATTAAGGTTTACCTGGAACGAGTAAATTATATAATGATATAGCTTCCCCTCGCCTGGTTCCAGTCCCATATTCAGTGGATCCAAAATAACCCGAAGCAGAGCAAATGGATGGGTTATAAGTTATAAAATATGGCCTAGAGTCAAAATTGCCTTTAGAGCCTGGCCAACGCCGGTTTCAAATTTGTGAATGCCACTACGTTGGTAACGTACAGGCATTGAAGAGCACCAAGAAAGCCTTTTTTCTTTTGTCCAGTGATTCAGGTCTACACCCCCAGTATCCCTACAGGTGCATGCAAAGGTAACTCAACCAGAGGCGAAATGGCTATTGGTGGCATTGGATAAGTGCGCGCAGGTATATGGAGCAAGACAGTCAATGATTCGTTAGGAAAGGCTGGGGCAATAGGTCGGGTAGAATCGTATGTGCTATTGTAAAAGGGCTAGAGGAAAGGACTAGCAGCTAATGCATGAGAAGGGAGTAGTTCCAGTTTATATAGTTACAGGTCGCGTGTGTTTATACAGTAAATAGTGTTCTGTCATAGCCTACTGTTCCAGTCTTTAATCTTCCAGTTGCAAAGCTAGTTGTGATATAGCTTTGTCCAGCAGGCCCAGTCTGCTAAAGACGGGGTTTATTGTAACAAAATCTATTCATTATGAGTGATTCACCCGGTCCGAGGATCTTCACCAGTAATGTCATATCACGATGTTACATAGATAAATTGTCACGCTATTTTTCATAAGATGGTTCAGTTGGTGACGCCCTTCTCGTAAGATGTGGAAGTTGTAACACCTTTCTCATCAGATGTTTTGGCAGGTGATTGAACGAACTAATGCGGATTGGAGGGATGCCGGGATAAATCAATTGGATGGCCATTTTAGCACGCTGTAGTAACACTTGAAACAACCTTCGAAGGGGCACTTATGCTTTAAAACCACCTATTTAAATAAAATGTAGAGAGCAAGGGGACCTTACCTGGATGGTAGATTCTCTTCTGCAAACATGGCCTATAAATCTAATAATTATACTTGCTCCCCTTTATTATTTTATTATTTAGCCAAGTTCTAGTACACCAATTGGCTAAAGACTTTACAGCTAGTACAGTTCGGTAACTTCTGGTCCAGGTTCAATAGGACACTATAAGCGCTTAAGACAGGATTCGCACAAAATAAAGTGCATGGACAAGATCCATTAAAAGAGGCTTGTTTCTATGGCACCGAGACAAGACATAAAGGTGCTATCTTATTATTTATATATATATATATTATATCTATATAAATTGAACCCGGCCTTCAAAAACTAGTAAACTCAAATATAAAAGGTAATATCATATGAAAGGTTTAATGCTAGGATGATGTACAGCCAGGGGGGTTTATTGGAATGATGTTCCAGCTGAATCTAACTCTCCAAAGCCTCCAACAGAGTCTCTCCAATAAGCGCTTTAATTTGAATCTTACTCTAACTCCAATGAGATCTTATTTGATTTACTCAGTGAGTGAAAGCCAATCAAATGAAACATGTGTATTGCAAAGATCCTATCCTCGACAGGTTTCTCGTAAATAAGCATCATCAATTAATCCCATCCAATTTATGTAGGACCCCAGTGTTCCATATGTGTAAGTGTGAGGTGGGGGGGGGTCAAGGGTAGAGAACAGGGTGGCCTTAGTTTAGACCTCTATGGGTACGAAATATTGTATTATATTGGTAGTGAAAGAAATTCAAGTAGAAATTAAGCTCAGCATCAAGTGCCTCAACACTTGGATCGCCTCTTGGCATCGAGTAGCATATCGAGTGTCAGCATCGACAAATACTCCTGGATCACTACCGGCATATCACGTGGTATCAACAACTCTTGGGATAAACTCCTGGATAAAGTACCGGAATCGACACCTGGCCTCGACTCCGGGATGACTCCTGGGCTAAAGGATATGTTATAAGTTTCCTTTATTAGGTTCTCCCTTTAGCGGTATCAAGAAGGGTTAGGAGGGCCAGTGAGCTAACGGGACAGGGCGAATTCCACCGATATTCCAAAGAAGATTGAGCCCTTGACCCAAGTAGATCAGGATTACCAACTCTTTCTTTTTATTGCTTCCCTTAAGGTGGGGCTATCACATCAATGAATGCAAAGTGTAATCTCATTATTAGAAGGAAATACCCTTAAACCAACCCCCGACCGACAACTCAGTTGTTAAACGAAAGACCAAAAAGCCCTGGCAAGCGGCTTAAACGGGAAGCGGGTCATGTCCACTGAAAGACCAAGTGACTATAACCTTCCGCTACCCTCGCTTGCCCAGACACGGCACCTAGCTTCATGTCTAACACCCATCGGTAAGATACAGGATCAGCAGGCAGCCCCGGTCCCTTTAGTTTCCGAAAATAAAAAATATATGAGAAGATTTCTAAGCTTGCATTATATATGTAGTAGCCCGAGCAGCCAAACCGAGCATTCCGGCCCACCCAGATAGGAGCTATTTCTGTGTTCCGTATCGGTAAGTTTCGTGATGGGACATTCACCTAAAGCACACAGTGTAACCTACCTGCTGTTATCATTCTATTACCCTACTGAGATCTGATCGAGACCTCAATTGATACCACCCTGATATCTCTCTTACCCGAATATCAATTGATACATGGCTGCCTGCTTCCCACCTAATATATTCTCTCTCCATGTCTGAGAAGAGATCTTCCTACCGGTTGGGTGGGAATAGATAAATAAAATAAAAAAAAAAATAGATTTCTGTATACCTGACGACGATGAACTTGAAACAGTTTTAGCAACTCACTTTTTTCATCGATTTCAAAATGCCCAATTGCTTATATCCCGATCGAGGAGGCCAGAGGCCCCCCTTTACCTCCTTGGCACCGATTGAATCACTTAGACCCGTGGCTTAACGCTCAGATCGACAAAACCACTGGCTGATTGATTAATCGAAAACTGAAAGCCTAGTTGGAGCAGGACAAGATAGCACAAACACTAGGCGGCCCAACAGCAAGCAGTTTACCCAAAGCAGTGAACATTTATTGTTCCAGTTACAACAACTCACACAGTTAACCAAACAGTTTACAACAGCCCGAAGTGGAGGAGCTTATATATTTATCTTGCTGATCAGCAAACCGAGAGTCCACAGTGGAACCTAATTGATTTATCGATACACCCAGATCTATATTACCCCAATTTACACCACCCTGATGGATATATAATTATTCTTGTGAACTGTATACGAAGAATAACTTGCCACAGTTAGGTTGCTTGCGTGGGCCAACGGAAGGAGGTTTTCCTCCATATGGAACAACAGCCAACGGTGGTTTTATTGAGCTTTCCGGCTATATGCGCGGGGATGCTGGAGAAGATATGTGTGATAACGTACTGGGCCTTCCTGGGTTGGGCTGAGCGGGCGGCGGACTGAATACGGGCTATTATGAAATCTGGAGAATATGGGTAATTATACTTCGCTTTACTGGATGGGCCTGGGGAAAATACGGATTGGAACTGAATGGGATTCGGTAGAAAGCGGGTATGCATTAATGTTAGAAAGCGTATATGGCGTGGAGGCAGGCGGATGGACCTGAATGCGGGGCGTGGTAATTTATTAATGAGATAAAGCGTACTTACTGTGTCTTGGGTGAATTACCTGGGCAGTTGCCTTCGCCCGGTGGGCCGCTTCACTTCCAACTATGTGTTCGATCAAGTTAATCTCTCTCTAATCAGTAGCTTGCAAAGCGTGCTTCCCCACCCAGAAAACTAATCATTTGCTTCTGGCACCTTATCCCCGGCCAGCCAACTCGACAGACTAATTAGTAAATCCGATCCGAGCGTTCCTTTGCCTTTCCCGGAGGGCATTGTTTGTTGGCCATTCTTGTTGATGTTGGCACGGATTGAACTGACGGTCGGGTGTGAACTACTTACTTTTTCTACCACTGTAAATACTATAAGGTCGTAATAATAAAGAATAACGTAATAATAAGCGCTCTGTTCATGATGGGGCTATTCTATTTTTATTGGGAATAAAATATTGAATTGTGTATATTTGTACCTGTGTCTCGTCGCAATGTGAATCATCTGTGTGATCGCGTTTACTATTGTAGCAGTCCTAAAGCGTGGGGGGGCGTTTCAGTAGCGGGGCGTATGTATGGGCATAATCAATGAGCGGTAGGTATCATTCCTAATGGAGCAAGTATAAATCCTAAAAAACCTCCTCATGTGGGCAAGCAGTCTCGCTCTATTTCAATATCCCCTGGGACTAGCGGCAGCTATAAGCAATATGTCCCGGCTCTGCTAACTCCGAGCCCTATTTTTAGAAAGCCAGAAGGACTGGAACAATGGTGTGAGGCATAGGTTTCTTAGCAGGGCATAAGGGGGCAAGCGCTTGCAATAGGGATTATGCAAAACACATAAGGAGGAGTTATAATGCACAACGAAATAAGGGTAGGGAATAGTTTTGTTACTTGATAGGGCTAGGCCCTTAGGAGATTGTTTAATCCCACTCTTGCTTCTCCGAGCTAAACTAATTGAGGGTATACTTATTAAATTAAGTCAACTCTTTACGCTCTGCCCTTATGAATAACCTTATAATAAATATCTTTTAGTTATGGCAATTGGAAATGGCACTGGTATAAGACTTTCCTCTATGCTTATTGGTATAATTGTGGGCTACCCTTTTCTGATCTCAATGTGCAGGTCAATTTCAGAGTGCAAGGGGTGCGTATCAAGGGCAAGACCTAAAGGAAGGAAGAAAAGAGGATCTCTGGGCTAGGATGAATATCTCGTTATAATATTCAGGCCCTCTAAGATAAAAAAAGTTAAGCATATAAGACTCTTCCCAACCATTAAGAGTAATAGGCATAAGTTCCAATCCCAGCTAAGCTCAGACAACTCCGAGCCCAACTCCTCTTAATGAATGAGGAAATGAGATGAATCCCCTTATTCTTTCTTATCTGAGATAGGGCTGAGTGGAAGCGATTCTATCTCTTCTTTATTATACCTTGAATAAAATTGATTATGTGTGTTCCCATTGGTAATGACCGGCTGTAATGGATTGGCACTGACCAGCTGGCACTTATTTATGGAAATGACTGGCATTTATGGGCTCTGAATCATAGTATGATTCTAAATGTGGAATAATCATATGTATCCTAATAGCATCCACTGGTGAGGTATGAACTAAGGGTCCATAGGATGCCCTGTCCGGGGGGGGAATATAGGAACTTATTCTCTCAGTAGATGTAGGCTGTAAACCACCCATCATCTCGAATACCTAATCTGTTTTTAACCATATAAAAGAAAGACCCTTGCCTTACTCCCGACAAGTATTAAAAGCAAGCCATAAATAAAATCCATTTATTTATTTGCCAATTGCATAATCAATCTTTCGCGGCAGACTTCTTTATATCTTTCTCATCTGTTGGGAACATGGGAGAACATAATCTATCCGTTTCCGTGTCAACATGGGGAAATGGGATGGGTGCCAGCCATCCAGCCTCGGCGGTTTAGTTTGTAAAGCCTCGTCGGGTTATCTCAGGCCCGGGTTTATTCTCCCAGTAAGCAAGCTCTAGGTTCCTCTCTAAGCCCTATAAGCACATGGGGCTCTTATTCTGTTTCATATAGTTTAGTCTACTTCTGCATGTGTTGTTGGCGAAGATAAACATCAGCAAATGGATTGTTCTGAGACTGAACTCATGATTAGCCGAAGACAGCGCCCTCTGCAACTCTCTGTCATCAACATACCCACTGCCATCTACATCTGCCATTTTAAAACATCTAATAATTTATGGATCGGTGCCTGGTGGGAACAGAGGGGGCTGATAAGGACTACCATATGGAGGAGGATATGAATATGCTCCCGGTGGCTGCTTAGACAGGTCTGGGGATAGCCATGATGAGGATTCATGGGGTGCTGCCCATATGACTGTGGTGGGGGGGGGCGGAAATTGAGATCATGATGATTGGTATGCAGAAGGCGCAGGAGGCGCAGATGGTCTTCCAGGCCCAGTCATGGATTACCCTATTTTTTGCTTAAAAAATTAATAGGCTGTTTTTCCCGTATAAAAATTTGAAACCGCTGGGACGCAAGATGGAATTTCTATATATAAGGATTCTATGTCGAAGTCCTTAGAAGATTGGGGGAACGTGAGTAGCTAGTGGTGTTTTATGAGAACCACCAGAACGGTTTGAATGGAAAGAGAAACTAACTTCTGAATTCGTAAATCCAGGCTGGGATAAAATTGATAGAATTGGTGGCACTTTGCATATTGCTTCGAGACGAAGCCATGAAGGGGAGGGAGGTGGCTCCCCCTGGCCATCTACGACTTTATGCTACGCGTCACGGTACCTTGTGGAAGGCTCCTTCCTGGTGAATGAAAGGCTTCTGTTGGCTTTCCTTGGCTTGGCTGGTGATGAAGGCAAAAGTTTATGGTAAAAAGGGGATAAGAAGGGGTAAAGAGTTTTGGCGTGTAACTGCTTTACTCTGGGGGCAATGGTTAGTTCGTTCGTGAGGTGAATAGCTTAAAATTGTTGCCAAACATTCTAGGATCACCGGATAAACAAATCTTTTTGGTTTTTTCTTTATGACCGGTCCTTTGAATACCGGAATCGATCAGAACCCCGCCCGTTAAAGAGTGAATAAAGGAAACTTCCATTATAACCGGGATTACCTTATGCCCACCCTAGGATATGGATGGACGGCTAGGGAGGAAGTGCTTTATCCCTTACCAACCCATTAGGAATCTGAGCCAGAAAGATAGGAAGTATGTGCTTTACCCTATCCTTGCCTTATTCATTCTTATGGTTGGGTAACATGAACTTTTAGGGCCGGGATGATTAACCCCCAGATATGGTTTATGGATGGATCCCAGTAAGCATTACTATAATATGTCCAGTCATATTTATTATAGGATATCCCTACTTTACTTTTCTTTTTAGTGCCTGTTACCTTCTTACCAACCAGACTCCAGAGATTGTACGAGTGAGCTTGGGTTGGCATTTACAGCATTTAGAAGCTTACTGAATTGGATGAATTTCAGTGGGTGGCACAGGAAATAAACCCGTTGTTGGATCCTCAGAACTGCCCTATTTGCAGATGGAAGGAAGGGTAAGGCTTCACATATAGCTAGCTTTTGGACAACGGGCGGGGCGTTCAAAACTAACTAACACTTGTTTTAATAATGCTTATTGGGGTGGTACGCACCTGGGTACCACTATTTATGATATTTTTACCTTATGTATATTTGCCTTTACTTTAGTTTACTTATTGCTACCAATCCCCCTTATACTTACCAACTCTTTCATTCTGAAACTCGCTTTATCCATATTAGTTAATTATACTACACACTTTGACCATTGCACGGGGAGCGTTCCAATAGAAACATTGTTTTACGGGCGAAACAACCACTTGCTTTAGGTTTAGTAATGCTAAAAAGGGTTATTAAACTCTTTTTTTATTGTTGGGGGCCAAGCGTATTCTCCAAGCGGACCAAACGGATTCGAGCAAAGTAGCCCAAATCATGGGGTATCCAAGTAACCGAGCCCAACCGCAGCAATAATAGCTTTGCCATCTTTTCTATCTGTTATAATAAACGTTGAGTGTTTCCGGTCGAGATCCCACCCAAAAAGCTTTGCCAACCGCATCTTTATAAAGATAAGATTGGTGTTTTAGGGTCTTAAGGCTATTTTAGGGGTCCAAAAATAGAAATTGTATATATTCATTAGCAAAAGTTAGCTCGGAAAGCGCAGGCTATCTCTAAATAAAAGTAAGGCTTCATACGCTGGGTTAGGACTCAGAATCAGATGATCTCGCTAGGATGAAGTGATGATTGTAAGCGGATCTCTCATTTGTGCTTCAAAGCATATATCTTCCCGGGCAGGCAGGATCGGAGGAATGCTCCTCTTCATTTAAAATAGAATCTTTCACTTGCTCTCCTATGCTCTATCCACGTTGGTTGTTTTCCCCATGCATTGCCTTTCCTACGCTTTGTTTAGGTTTATACATGTTCTTATGTTGTACTCTATATGCAGTGTACTCCCTTGGCAA
>Ga0233342_1000354_pt1 | contig 12747 bp, 10 predicted proteins | sample GEONDECOMP273_FD_180706 | JGI IMG/M metagenome (GOLD analysis project Ga0233342, IMG submission 180706) | Leaf litter microbial communities from Shasta-Trinity National Forest, California, United States - GEON-DECOMP-273 | ecosystem: Environmental > Terrestrial > Plant litter > Unclassified...
AGGGAATAGAGTGAGACCTACTAATATTCATGAAGGCAAGTGGCAAGCCCGCCCGTGTAATGACTGTACTAAGTTTAAGTTCGTGAGCCGGTACGGTGAGTAAAAGATCCAGGTGGTGGCATGGCACTAAGAGATTCAAGGCAAGCATCTCCTAGCAATGTGGTCTGTGTTAATTCATCAATCGTATCTGGGGTTTCATCCCATCCCAACGAGGCTCTCTGATGTACCATAATCCCATCTACCCAAGCAATCCAGCAGTTAAACGATATAAGCTAAAAGGAAACCACCCCACCATCCTTCCCTCTCGGCTAATATCCCATCCCGCAGGAGCATGTTACTACAAGTCTTCAACTAATTGACCCCATCCATCCAGCAGCCTCCGTCCATGTTATCCAGCAATAGTGAAAGCATGGGGAGCAAGGGAAGCTACGAGAAGTCCTTGGCTACTTTACCATCCATCCGGCCGGCCAGATTTATTAAGTTATTCTGGCTTTAATTCCTCAATCCGGGGCAGTTCAGTTCAACGATATCAGCAGCTAAAGGTAAACCCTCTCAGCTAATATCCCATCCCGCAGGAGCATGGGAAGCTACTACAAGTAATATTAACGACAACGAAGCTACCGGTCTTCTCTAACGGGAAAGGAAGGGATGCACCCCAACCGACGCAAGGGAATATTTACTAACCAACTTTTGTCTTTGCCCACCTCCTGACGTTCCCCCGGCGGGTGAACATTACAAGAAAATAAAAAGAGCTAAGACCAGGCCACTAACTCACAACTCAAACAGTGCTTAAAAACTAGTATGGAGCAAGTTATAGAATTGTAGATCGAGTAGATTGCCATTGTAGTCAAGTGAAAGTATATTAAGCCGGGCTTCAAAGTAGAAGGAAGGCTATCAAGACAACAAGGGAGAATCTAACGACTTAGCTACAAGCCGAAAGAAAGGCAAAGGCTACTAAGGCGAAAGGGGCTACTCTAACAAGGCAGAAGCCAAAGGCTGCTCCTAGTCCGTGTCAATTAAAGTCGGACCGACCATAGCTGCCAGAACGAGCTCCAAGAAAGCTACTCGCTACAACAGCTGCATTAGCAGCAGGAATAACAGCTAAAAGCCGAGCTTCAACACCTCCTACCAAAGCCCTTGCTGCCCTAACAGCAAGCCGAGCTCCATTAGCGAATGCCAGCTACCATAGCTACCTGAACTGCTAAAGCTGGCTACGCTGCACCAACTGATAGAGAGCTTAAAAATACGACATTCAGGGGGGCTCGCTACTCAACTTTGACTCTTATTCCATGTTGCCGTCCTCTTTTGGGAGGGTACCTTTTCCGCGCTTACATTCCTTAGTTGACGCTCCGTTTTCACCTCCCGTAAACACGGAATGAGCAGGATTGAAGCCGTAGCTTATAGCTTTACTTTACTGTACCCCGCAACCACGCTCCACTTCCTTTATATTCATTTATATATAAGGCAAGGGATACCCAACTCATATATTCTTCTTTTACCTTTGCTCAGTTTAGGAGTTAGGATTACTCACTATAGTTTCTCTTACTTTGATAGTCAGTGCTGACATACAAATAAAAGAAAGGCAAGTCCTATACTTTTAGTGATGACTGAATTGGCTAGCCCTCCAGAGACAAGCTTACCGAGGTTTGTTTCTTTGTATTATCTTTTCTAGTTGAGTCATGTCTTTTCTTATTTTTAGAATGACTAACCTACAACCTATACCTACGGGAGGACAGGAATGGAAAAGGCAGGCTTTCCTCTCTTACCGGACTGGAACTAGCTTACCTAAGGGAAGGATGGAAGGCAAGGCGTCAGCCTTACATACATGAATGAATCAATTTCGCTCAAGAAAACAGAGAGTTACAGAACCCAGATGGAGAAGAGAATATGCCTACGATCCCTTCCAAACAAGGGTGGTTTTATTCAGGAAAACACACATTTCAGATGGATGGTTTTGAGGGAGCCCCCTTACTTGAGAATTAAAGCGCACTGGGAAAAGACTTTGGTAATTAGGAAATGAATCGATTCGCCTATTTTAAACTGCAGGTTCGAGACCGGGATGGGATTTCTTTTGTAGACCCCCCACAACACTGGGTTGAATATAGTTAAAATCACATTTAAGAACGTTTTTCAATTTCATTTACGGACCAACCCGATCTGGGTGCCTGTTTCAGATGTCACCTTACCTCCTCAGACAGTGCAACTACAAGGGGAGAATGATACATTGAAGCAGGAAGTTTTGGAGCTAAGGGCTAAGATAATTGTACTAGAAAATGAAAATAATTTGTGGCAAATGGAGAAGAAGGAGATGCAAGAGAAGATTGATGAACTGAAGGACTATGAAACTCCCGACTCCTACTTCAGTTAGACAGCTGCGCACTGCATTGGGACATACTGGATACTACAGGAAGTTTATCAAGGGGTATGCACAGATAACTGCACCTATTTTAGTTTTTCCAGACTGGACTAAGGAATTTCATGTGCATGTCGATGCTTCATCCATTGCCTTAGGAGCAGCTTTAGCACAGCCAGGTGCCGGAGACATTGACCACCCTATAGCTTTTGCTAGCAGGAAGCTTTCTACCTCTGAGATGAATTATACTACCACTGAAAGAGAAGGTCTAGCTATGGTATATGCACTGCAGAAGTTTAGACATTACCTGTTGGGAGGATGCGGAAGCAGGCTCGACTGATAAGGAGAGGACATTTTAAGATGTTTACTGCATTAAAGTACTTAGTAAACAAGCCAGTGTTGGGGGGAATAATATGCAGATGGTTTTTATTATTCCAATAATATGACTTTGATATTGTAGTCAAGCCAGGCAGAATGAACAAGGGACCTGATCACCTTTCTAGACTGGAGCATGGAGAAGAACCTACAAGTTTAGATGATACACTACCAGATGCACAGTTGTTGGCTATTAGAAAAGTTGATGATCAGTTCGCAGAAATAGTCCAGTTCCTATCTACAGGCATGGCACCTCGCGAATATTCAGTCATTTGGATGATCAATATTTCTTATGTTTATTGCATACGCGTAGCATCATCATTAAGAAATAATATATATATATATATAATGCGGCGATCCCGGAGATGATCGATCGGATCAAATCATCAGTAAGAGCGTCTGTTAATATTATATGTGTGGACTCAATCAAGCTGATGAAAACCTACAATAAACCGATCTTCCTCCAATTCCATCAACTGTGCGAGCCTGTCTTGAACAGCACCTGTGTCATCCATGTTTGTAAAGGCTGCAATTATAAAACTAGGAACCGAATATTCCATAAGTACAACAGCTTCCTGGCCATATACTAACTTAAATGGAGTCTGCTTTGTCAGACCTTAGGGGCACCAGATTGGATGGGGTCAAATAGTCAGCCCAGGAACTTTTACTTTTCCTTGCTCCCCCAATTGCAATTCTGGATGGAATGGATAGACGGATGGTTGAGTAGCCCAGGACCTTTTACTAGCTTACCTTGCTCTCCATGCACGATTGCTGGATGGTATGGATGGTATGGATGGCGTCTTCATTTATGGGTAGGTTGTGTCCCATCTCAGGTTCCAGGTTGGAGTATTCATGGGTGAAATATTTTGATTCCGCCTGTAGTTTCAATCCCAGGGTGTTGTCCCTCCCCGGTTTCTCTTATTTAGTGCTGGGGGTAGGGCCCCCGTGCATTCATGAGTTTGTGTGCTTTCCTCCTTTCTTGTGTCCGCGCATCCCTCTATTTTCGAGGTGTATATGTAGACGGTAGTGTCATGGAGTTGTATTTCTGGCTGCTATATCTAGGTCTCTTCAAGGTCTGCTGGTTCAATCTCCTGGCAAGGTCTCCAGTCTATTCCTTATTTGTCTGTCCGTGGACCCACTATTGGATAATAAGTTGGCTGTGGCCGGTGGGATCGCCTATTTGGGAAGATTGTGTTGTAGTCCATCTAAGGGGCCCACTTATATCATAAGATATGGGCAATCAATCGATCAATATAAAGATCAGCAACCTCCCTTCAATATGGCATTACCAGAGACAATCACTTATTGTTTTTGGCAAGATCCTCCACAGGTGCGTTGTAAGTAAAGCATCATCCATCAAATCGAAGTATAAACTCCTATTCTGTAGGGTATAAGTTGGAGGTTCGAGGGTCAAGGTATGGCTGCTATGACGGGAAATGATCAGCTATGTATGTCTGGCGAATTCTTTTTAATGGTGCATATGTAATTGCCATCATAATTCTCTCCATCCATCTGGTGTATTGGCTAGCACTCTCCTCAATGTGCATACTGTGTCTCGGCAATGCGGTACTAGAATCGTTCTCCATGGGCATCAATGGATAAATCGGTGCCTAACCTCCCTGCATCCTGGGGATGACTCTTCCCATCAATTGCTCCTAACAATTGCTCCTCAATCATATATCTGTCCTCAATCTCACCTCCTTCCCTACAAGTGCTTTTTATTCCTCGTGTATCTTCCCTGTGCCCCTCTCCAGTGAAGGGAGTCTCGGCCAACAGGAAGGTTTTTGGTACCAAGCGCGTACTAATAAGTTAGGCTATAGTAGTTCCTTTCCTAAGGCCATTCTGTTCTGACGATCCAACAACAGGTAGTTCCTATGACATTTTCATTAATTCTTCTTCCAGCTTTGAAAGGTCCTACCTAGCAATGCTGTAAGTGCCTACTCCCTATAGAAGAGATTAAGTCTGGCTGGGCTCTATTCTCTCAATGCTGCTGACTGGGATCCATCCATCTATCAATCAATCTTCTGGCAATGCTGACTGTATTAATCGTATCTGGCGGGTTAATCCATCCCTCCCGGCCTGAAAAGAGAAGTATAGTGGTACAAGTTAAGAATATGTCAGGAACAAATGTTGGTTATGTAACACTGGTGAATGCTGTATGAAGCCCAACCAACAGCAGATGAAATTGTAGTTCCATATCCAGTTCTGGAGCCTATATATCCAAAGCCATCACCTCGACGCTCAGTTCCACAGGTTGAGAGCTCAAAGCACCAGTTTAAGCATCAATGGCAGAATCAAAAGGCAGCACCCCAACCAATTTCTATTTTAGACCTAGCAGATTCAATTGGTCAAGTAGCAGAAGAAGCGTAGGTAGCAGAGTAATAAGCAAGGGTAAAAAAAGTGATTGGGCCAGTGAATACGCCAGCTGACCAAGTTTTTCCATTACATTACAAGTAGACCCAGTTTCATTTATGGGAGATTTAGGTCCGTTTTTCATATCCCGAGATACAATAAAAAGCAATAATCCCTAGCTACTGGAACATCAGCATCAGACCAAGCCCTAGATACGGTAACAACTTAGCAGGTAAACACACCCGCCTAACAACAGCGCAAACTGCAGGAGCAGCCCGAACCACAGGAACAGCCACAGGATGAGTATTCTTAAGCTAATGGAAGGGAAAGGCTACAGGACCTGCCCTAGCTAAAGGAACTGCAACTAGTCCAACCCAATGACTAACCGCAGCAGAGTTCCATCAATGAATAATGCGTCCTTAAGCGCTTAAATCCAATGTGTAGCAGTGACGCTCCGAAGCAAGAAGAAGCTCCTACCGGCAGCAATGCAGAGGCTACAGATGCACCCACCCTCTTTACTGGATGCCGTTGATTGCTTTCGCCACTTGCTGGTAGAGTGGAAGAACCAACAATTAACTGATGAGGACTGGGCAAACCCGTGTGGCTGGAGTGAGTGTGGCTAGATTAAAACAACGACGACTAAGTAAGCTGCTGGGTATTATGACTATATTGGTTGCTCGATGAATCGTTAGGCTAGACAATGGCCAGACATGTTGTGGCTAGACCTCATGAGAATGGCACCCATCACACTCATTCATTGAACCACCGAACAAGACACATTGATGACCTACACGAATTGTACCACCAAGAACTAGGGGCACCTCAAGCCCGAAGTTATCTCATCACCCAGTTAGTTATCATCACACCCAGTGGAAACTAATGCTGCAGTTCACCTTACGTCCACAGTTCAACTAACAATGAATTGAAAGCCATTTACTAAGGTGCTACGCTCTTTCCTGACAAAGGAGGGGAAGGACCCGGAGGGACTTTCCTGAGGTACGAGGGGAAGGGGCAACAAAGTGAATAATTGGAAAAAGCACACAACTTTGATCCCGAAAGGGGGGGGTTTAATCAAGCCGTAAAAGTAAGAGGTCCGCGCCAGAAAAGAAATAAAAGAAAACTAGGAAATCGAAGCAATTCTGGTTTCTCCCCGCTACTGCTTCAGCTACAACGTTATTACCTTCCTTGCTTCAACCTATTTCTCACGGTTCGGCGCTTGTTGCTTGCCTTGCTCTCCCTATCAGCTTTTCTTTTTCTATGTGGCGTGTTGCACTTTCTTTATTTCTGGCCTGTCGGGTGTGTGCAGGGTTGTTAGTGGGGGGAGTAAGCTTTGTGTTTCGGGCGTGCGTGAGCTGCCCCCGGGACCCCGAACCCCTGCCACTTGCTCACACCAGCAGAAGAGATACACCACCAAGCACACCAAGAGCTACACGAGCCATGAGTTAGCCTTAAACCTTTAACCTTTAACCTGCCTTCACCTTTTGCCTTTAGCCTTTAAGCAAGCCCAGCCTCACCAAGTACAACAAGTAAGTCCACAAGACAGAAACCTCTCATCTTTAGCCTCTAGCCTTTTGACAGAAGCCGGTCACCAGAAAGAAGCCTTTACCCTCTCACCTTTAGCCCACCAAGTCCACCAAGTTAGTAAGTATACACCTGCCATACGCGAAAGAGTGTGCCTTGCACGTTAGGCAAGGAAATGGACATAAAGAGATGGCTTTTCTCTACTTGCACCCCGCACCCAACATTGACCATATTTATAAATGAGTTATTCATTCTATACAACACACTCTCGAGCTAGTTCCTGAGCACTCGACCCAGTTCTTTAGCGCCTGGCTAGGAGTAGTCCTATTTTCCATTCATTGTTCTACCCTACCTTGTTGCGCTTATTCACTGCTCTGAATGATCAATAATCAAGCTCTTCCTCCCTATTCATTATGTGCTCTTCCTCCCTATTCATTATGTGCTCTCCCGCCCGATGAGGCGAGCCCACCAATTCCGTAGACAATAGAGCACCTACCTCTCTCACAATCAAATAAGAAAAAACAGCTCGCTTCGCTCACTCAATCCCGGCATACACCTTACTTATATACATCACTTTATGTCTTATGATATATTAATAAAGGGTAGTCGTAGTCTTGTATTCCTAGGGTTATTCCCTTACTGAGCTGAGCTTGTATAGCGTGGGTTTTTCTTTAGGAGATATAGGGGTTAGGTCTCCTGTGTGTGCATAAGGGTATCCTGGTTGGCTCTGGTGTTTCTCTGCAATGCATTTCTAATGATGCGGAGCTTACTGATACCACTAATGAATGATCCTGCTCCTCTTAAAGTGTTATATCCCCTAAAGATATATAGCTCTGATAAGAGAAGACATATGTACTAAATGGATAGCCGATCACATTGACAGTTGTAATTGCTGATAGCCGATAGTCGCTAGTAATTGCTGGGCTGGGATACTCAGTCAGCTCGGCTTAGCTACCGGGCTCAGTTGGAAACAGTCGTTGCCTAGAGGCTCTTTTCAGCGCAGCATAAATCTATGGTCGGTGCAGGAAGAAGGGTCTTTTCGGTGCCCAGTAGTCCTCCAGGAGTCGATGCTAGGACTCGATCCGCTAGTAAATGCCTGTTGGCTCAGTCGATGCACTCGATTACAGGTGTTCATTCACTCGATGCAGTCGATACAGCTACTCAATACAAGAGGCGATACAGATTTCAATCACTTGATGCCAGGCCAGGTCTCTTTCAGTTGATCTAGGTAGGTAGCTAGGTGTCGTCGATGCCGGGACTCGATACAAGAGTATATACTGGTGTTGATACACTCGATACATGTGGCGATGTAGTCAATACAGCTACTCGGATACTCAACTGGGCTCGACTAATTGAATCCGCTGGGATGGGCTTAGTACCCGGATGATCTAATCGGCTGGGCTACTCTAATCTTGTAGGAACGGGCTGAAACAAAACCCCTGAGACCTTTTTAATTCAGCCATGGGACCTTGTTATGCCCAAACCTCGTGCTGCTGAATGGAATGCCTTGTGGGGTAGGCACTAGGAGATTTCTTTCCTTGTCTTATGAATTCTGGTACTACGTATTACCTTCTGGGTACCGGGCCTCTTCTGGCCGAGCCTTGCTGATATGATTTCTCCATTAGAATTGCTGCATTCTAGGAATTAACCTACCTCCCTTTCAGTTAATGTCTGCCAATTTACCTACCAGAATACCCAGACACCTGTTATCCCTATACCACTTTCATGAATCACCTTAGTTGGTACTGCTATTAGGATGGACGAGTTCATCCAACCTTACCTTTCTTTTATTAATGCTTTCACTTTATGGGTTTACCTACTAGACCTAATATTCTACCCACCTTAATACCTAATACAGACTTTTGGGGGAATCCTTTTGCTCCTGGTTATGCTGGGGACGCTACTCCCTAAACTGGTGATGCTAGGAATACTTCAGCTGGGAAGATGCTCGGACTGGTGCTCCCCTGGGGATGCTGCCCCTTCAACTGCTCTTGGAACTGCTACTTACCTTTAGAAGCACCGGATGGAATGGATGGATTAAACTTACCCTTACCTTTATACCGTCACCCTAGGAGCATTGAGTGATGCCCAACAACCCATGAAAGGCAGCATGTAGCTCACATATCCCTTGAGACTATGAGTTCAGGTAAGGCACTAACACTTGAGATTTACATCTTGAGATACTCCTACTTTATGCATACTCATGACTTTATTATCCCTTCTCCTCCTTAGTACTTAGTTATGCTACTTAGGACAGATTTAGATTACCCTTATTAATCAGACTCTTAGTTTTACTACTTTTTCTTCTCCCACTTAACACTCATTTAGATTACTTTTAGTTTTCCTATTAATCAGACTCTTAGTTTCCTACCTTTGCTACCCCAATTCTGGATGACATGGCGGGACAGGACAGAGCTGCTCTGATTTGCTTATACTTTCAGACTTATCTATCCTAAAAGCAATACCAAAACATATCTAAAGAATAGGATCTTCCCTCATGCTATGTAGAGGTAAAACCATGGATGATACAGCTCAAAATCCTATTGTTAAAGAATACCATGTCTTATAGATATTTGATTTCATTCCTATTTCTCTTTCTATCTCAACTTTATATATCTCCTATCTCTAAATAACAGAATAAAAGATATAAGCATAAGGAGTTATTCCTACAACTCTAAAGGTAAGTAAAAAATACAACCCTATCCACTTGTCCTAGTTCCTAATCATACTACCAACTAAAACATAAGGCTGTCTTTCTTTGGTGTGGTTCCTTGGTATAATATAAGAGGGGTCAATGCGTAAATGCCAGATATATCCTGATGTCTCTTTTATCATAGATATCCTCTTATTGCGCGGCTCCTGCCTGGTTCCTTCCGGGGCAACTCTTTCTCAAATCTTAACTTATTGGACCATGGGCTGAGGTTTAGGGTTGGGGATCAGGTATCTGTATATAAGATGAAAAATGACAAAACTGGATCTTATTTCTGTATAAGGAGTAGAATAACATAAGGATACTCTATTTTGCCTCTGCTGCTCAATATCTAAATACCAATATATAAATACACCATTATTCATCTTTTCTAATATGATGTATTAATATATCCCAATTATCCAGATTTTGATTCTTCATACTTAAAGGATAAAAGCAATTCCTAGTCTCAAATCCTAAAAGCATAACTGTTCTAATTCTTTGGGGGCATTATAAAAAAGAAGTATCTTCGTGATTATGCCTCGTCTCATAGTTTGGAAGCCAAATAGATTCTTCCTCTTCTTCAAAACCAAAAGTAAAGAAATAGGAGCCGAGAAATCAATAACAAATAAAAAGAGAATATTACCAACCTAACCTCCTTTCATCTATAGGGATTAAAGCTACCAAGCATAATAAGAAAACCTCTCATTCCTCTTTCTACTTCCTAAAGACTAAAAAAGAGATCTCCTATAGTTCAAAGACAAGGTAGGATCTGATAGCAGCTCCTCCTCCAGTTATTCCTTGCCTATGAGTGTGGTTCTCCGGCGTGTAGGAGCAAGGTAAGTTAGGCCTGTGGAGAATACAATAATCAATAAATGAAATATAGTGGATAAATAGAGTCTATCCCTTGCATACTTGATATCTTAATATCTTCTTTTGAGTTCTAGAGGAGTTAGGGCTTTCCCTGTATTGGGTGCGAAGAGAAAGAATAAAGTAATTATATGATAGTTTGAAAAGTAGGAGCTATATATAGTTATATACAGGAGTAAAGCTGTTAAGTGGGTGTATCGTTGTGATTCCTTCAATCAATGTTTTGTGGTTTATCATCTGGATCTTCACCTGGAACAACCCTTACTCCTGCTGTCCTAGCTTTATCTGTTGTCTCTGTCTCTGGTGATGCTGCTCGCTTCGGTGCTGCCCCTTCTTGGTCAACAGAATCAACAGAAGCATCTTTCGCTCAATCGACTGCTGTTTCAAACTCATAAGCAACAGAATTGACTGGATCAACAGAATATAAAGCTGGACCAACTTTGACTGAACCGACTGAAAGAACTGAATCTACAACTGCTCCGCAATTGGGACTGCTCTAGCTGCTGCTCTGGTCTCTGTTATCTTGGCCTCTGCTTTGTTTGCTACTCACTCTGCTGCTGGTTCTACTGCTGCTCGTTCAACCGGTCCACTATTGCTTGCTTTGGTTCTGCTCCAGCTACCCCTGCTTTTATTGCTGCTCTCACCTCTGCCATTGCTACCCCACAATTGACTTAGTGGGTTTGGCCACCATATCCGAGATATGATTCTCCCCAAGTTCACCATATGAGGAAAGGTCCACATAAATAGCTGAAAGGATAATAATAGAAGTCACGCATCATTACCCGCCGAGAGAAGAGAGAGGTTCCCTATTGAGCCAACATACCCGATAAATGAGAAGTACCCTATTTTTCCACCTTACCCAAGAGAGTTTTATCCCATACCCCTAACCTACCGACCGCTACGGAAACAGGGTTCTACAGCACTGGATCAATAATTATGCTTACATACATTGATTAACCATTTGAAGAAGATCATACGCCATAAATAGAAAACATAGGCACCTGTCATAGACAGACCCTCCTTATAGCGAACTTAGGCTACCGGCAAGTGTCCATAGGCTTACTGGTACAGACCAGGGCTCTTGTTTCTTAAGGCTTTCCATTCTAAGGCTGCTGCTAGATAGTGAGACTCATAGGCTAGTAGTACTGACTTGTAGAGTAGTTATCTGTCTATACAGCTTAAGACAGTCTTCACTCAGATCAAAGTGCATGGGACTAATGCAATAGACTATTCTTATATAGGCAACTCTAGGGCTTAAGGTGTTCTATCCACATAGGGGAACTAGTTCCAGTAGTCCAATAGGCTAAATACTTCAGCTAGTCCAGTTCATAGGGAGCTCTACAGCAGCTAAAGACTAAAGCAAGTGTCCAATGGGCTCCAGGCGGGACTAAAAGGACTAATAATAAGCCTGTCTATTTGGGCGAGTTCCCGTGGGGACCAAGGCAATATCTAAGACAATATCTTAAGGACCCTATTGAAATGATTTTTCAAAGGTAGAAGCGCTTTAATCAGAATCTTCCTCTCCGAGACTTTGATAGTAGTTCTGTCAATACAGCTTAAGACGGTATTAACTCCAATGGACGAGACTATCTTAAGGCTTGTTTACCACAGGATCAAGGCAAGACCAAAAGGTTCCAATGATTTACTATCGCGACAATGACGGGTTGGCAATGACCTTCTAGCTCTGACTGACAGTTGACAAGATTTATTGCTGCAATGACTAGAGCTTGGGATAAGGTAGAAAGGGCTGGGCAAAATGTACAATCAGTCATGTACGATCGGGCTGGGCATTGGAGTGAACCACCTTCCATAGATTGATATAGGTTAACCAGTAGGCAGCAGTGTTGTTCAGGAAAGGTTAAAAGCAGGTGGTATATAGCAAATTGTTGAGGTACACACCAGCGTCCGTTCTGGTCATGTCAAGAGTCAATTCTTTCTTGTTCAGGTCCGCCATCAATATCCTACATGCATGGTGGGTTTTCAGGGAAGTATATAAGTAAGGTAAGCTCTGCCAATCCTGGATACCTGCCTCACCCCACAATAAAAGATATCTCTGCTCCTGGTAAAGGCGGTAGCAGCATACATATTTGTTGTCCCTCTGCCAATCCTGCCTGGCCTACGCCACCATCTATCTCTCTCTATCTCCTCATGGTAGAGGCTGTGGGTAAAGGTTATTAACCCCAATAAAGTACCTGGTAGCGTCGGTAAGGTCCTAAACCCGATACAGTACCTGGTAGTGAAGGCGGTGATGTAAGAAAGAAATTAGTGGTAAAGGCATTGCAGCAGGTTCGTATTCTTCAAAAGCGGTACCTGTTTGTTATGGTAAGGCCGTGATGCACTAAATATATTCGAAGCAATCAATATAGCGTAAGTAAAAGGTTGAAGGTAAGCACCAAAATCATCCCTCCCTTGGCACTGCCTGCCCGTTGTTGGTGGCAAGGCTGTGTGTATCCCGAAGAATACTTGTTTTAAGTAAGCAGTGGTTTCAGTTGACCAATTGGAAGAGGCAGTGGTTTAGGCAGTAGCTCCAAAGCCAGTTATTTATTCGTCAGTTGCATTTTACCCAGTCCTAGTTGATAATTCCATT
>Ga0233342_1000355_pt1 | contig 12694 bp, 4 predicted proteins | sample GEONDECOMP273_FD_180706 | JGI IMG/M metagenome (GOLD analysis project Ga0233342, IMG submission 180706) | Leaf litter microbial communities from Shasta-Trinity National Forest, California, United States - GEON-DECOMP-273 | ecosystem: Environmental > Terrestrial > Plant litter > Unclassified...
TATTCAGTGCACAATAGGGGTTGGAAGGGATCTTCACTGGACCAAATAAATGGGGAGTGGTTAATACGTATCTAAGAAATAGGCTCTCATTCTCTTATATATGAATGGTTGTTTAATCGTATATAATAGAATCTCTTCCGTTAATACGTATCATGGGCTCGACCCATGGATGGATCATTGATTGGTTTAAGATACCGTATCGTTACGAATCCAGGGCTGGGTCAAAGCCATAAGTGCTAGGTGCTTCCTGCAAAGAACCTTTTGTAACTAATTATGACTCTGGTCCAGGGGTGTGGTGACTGGTGAAACCACACTAACCCCTGAGCTATGAGCTTTGATTCTTGTTCCAGAATCCGGTTAGTTTAATTCTCTCCGAATACGCTATTCCGGCCTCACTAAGCAAACGAGTATTTATGCGCTTCCAAATATCTTCCAAACCTTCTGATCACTCGTTCGGGGCCCCGGCCAATCGTTCGATACATCACCTTCGAGAAACCGGTGATTCTAATTCTAACTGAAACACATGTTGTAGATGTATATACAAATCATGGTGTTGCCGTTTTCAATCGGTCTTCTTCCAATTCCGATAGAATTTGTTTGTTCGTTTGTTTGTCTTATAGACACTAATTATTATATAAGGCCACGCCTGCTTATTTCCCATTCTCCTCGTCGAGTTCTTTCCCACTGATCCCTTCATCATCGACTCAAAGTGTTCTGTACTCGCGTTCCCTCAGTTCCCTGCCAAGCCCCTGGAGTGGTGCTCTGAAATGGATTTTGCCCTGGGAATCGGGAGTAATTACCAAACGCCAAGGATCCGAGACGGTTGCAGCCTGCGCCTTATAGATACAGTGATGTGGAAGCCGAGGCTATCACTCATAAATCGTTCAATTCGTTCGGTTCTCGATTGGAAGTGTATTTCCGGCTAACAGCGTGAGTAGGGAGTCATCGGCATAATGAGCGTATCTTAAATTCGGGTACTAAAACAGAAGCGCTTGCATCTTGAGATCGAATGAGTAGGTGTAAACGACTTATTATTATTAAGGCGGGAGAAGGAGATACCGCACAACCCTGCCCCCTTTTCCGGATTCGTGTAGTTTTATCCATCCGGGGCAACAGGAGCAGAGGAATCTTCTTTGGAAATGAATGAGCCCAAAGTAGTTATTGACTCCCCATAATTCAGATTGTCGAAACACCCCACTCTGCTGTGATCAACCGGTCAATTGGATTCCATTTCTGCCCCCGCTTCTTTACATCTTCTCTTATTCTATCTACTAGGGTTTGTGCACTGATGTATTTCTCCTCTCTTTCTAGATACTTACCCATCCAGTTCTCTACTTCTATGAGCAGCTCATTGATCCTTTGATTCATTTGTGCTAGAGCTCAGTCTCCTACATCGGATATTACAGTGGGGGTAGGAGGTTCTTTTGAGGTAATTTTATGAGCCCTTGTGCCGGATAAGAGAATAGTATGCGGATAAGATTGGATAATAGATATGCCTGGGTTGAAAAGGGGGCACTTTTAGCCATTAGCAATAGAATAAGCCAGTCTGTCCACCACTCCACTTCCGAACTTCCAAACAGAAGGGAGAGGTGCTTTTTTAGGCTCAACTGCGACGGTTTTATAGAAGGGAAAATCGGGTTTCTGCCTAGATAACTCCGACGCTAAAACAAGGTCAATATTCCAGACATAAGGCCAGGTTCATGGAGAGGAATTTACCACCCCATAGGCAAGGTGAGATAGCTAGTGATAGAAGCAGTAGCAGAAGGTTCGATTGCTTGGTTCGGTCAGTAGAATCAGTAAGTCGTGGAAGGTTAGATGGTTTGCCCTATTGTGTGTTCCAAGATGGCTTGCACTACTATTGATTGTTCCATTGCTTGGGGGGTAGGGTTTATTCCCAGCCTAAGAGCTAGCTCGGGATGCTCAGCCTTATAGCTAGCACAAGGTGTAGACCATGTTCAGCTAGCACAGTATCAGTCCCAGTATCAGCCCCAGTATCTAGCTTTACTTTTTCCTTTTCCTTGAGATGGCTAAGCTTCACCTGGCTCTTGCTTTGCTTGGTTCACCACGAAGTACGAGAACTCTTTCTATTTCCATTGATTGTTTTACGAGGTCCGATAACTCTTTCCTTTGCCTTTGCCTTTGGTTCACGAGGTTCAGTTTACTTGGTTCGGGTAGCCCAGTTTCAATAGCCTATTCTTTGGTTCGGGTAGACCGGTTTTCTTGGGCAACTTCCGGTTCTGTTTAGACCATTTGGATGGGACAACTTCCGCTTCCGGTTATAGCATTTTGATGGTACACCATATCGGGTTAGCACTCAATGGGTTCAGGCACAGGTTGCGGTATAGGAGGTCCGGGTGCAAGATGATTAGGCAAAGAACCAGCACGAGGTAGGCCACCTGACTCGCTTAGTAGGTAGGGGTTGGTCAGTAGAATGAGTCAATCGGTCAGTAGAATCAGTAAAGAGGTAGGGTAGGTATGCTTGCTTTTAGGTTATTCCAAGTGATAGTATAAGCCCACGAATAGCAGCACCAGGGATGGAACCACCCAGCCAGCACAATTGTATCTAGCAATAAAACCAGAGAAACATCTAACAAAGAAACTAGTAAACATTCTATTCATCATCAGAAAGTGGAATCGACGGAACCTTTGAACCAGAAGGTAGCAGGGAGCAAACAATTAAATTCTTATGCAATTGGATGATAAATTCTTCAATATTTGAAATCTATAATGACACTGGGTTCACTGCACGATTTTGAGGGGCGGAGCCGCTCGACCATAAGGGAGAGGGTTTTTGAGGCATTTTTGGATCGACGACCGGAACTACTAACTTCTTGGGCAATCCACCTCCCATTAAGAATCTTTTCTACGAGCAGCCTTCTTATGCATAGTTTTTATACCCTACTTTACTTTATAGATTTTAGGGAGCTAATATCCTCAGTGTTTCTTACTCGCTTCTTCGATCCTCATCTTCAGTTTATTCTTGGGCAACGCCACCTTTCAGTAGTTAATTTCCCCGATTGAAAGGATTTAAGTAATGTTACGAGTTGCAGCCATTCCTTCCTTCTTGTCTGCCTATTTATGCAGGCTTTGAGGGGGCAAGGAAATAAGGAAGCCCTAAAATAATCATAGTAGGCATTAGTCTTTTCTGAGCATCAAATAAATAAGCGCTTTAATCCCACACCTTTTTCAAACCATACAAGCGGGTAGCGGGATTGGGACATAACGAGGAGGCACGGGAGGGGATGTGAAGCCCACTAGACTAGAGGAAGGATAGAGTTGGTTACTGGGCGGCTAGCCTCGCACTAAAGGCATCTTCCCTCCTTAACTGCCCATTTACTGTCCCATCGAAATTGCAGTAATTAGGGTATCTTCCCAAGCTATTCCCCTTGAGGACTGCCTCTTAACTGCCCCATTCACTGGCACCAAATAAGAATATTCCCTTTCTTATCTCCCCTAGATGATTGCCTCTGAACTGCCCCATCATAATCACAGGAATTAGAGTCTCTTTCCAACCTATCTTCCCTAGATAGCTGCCTCTTAACTGCTCCATCAAATGGCAAGAATTAGGGTATCTTATTTTCATATCTTCATTGGAGCTATCCCACCTATACTTGTAGGCTAACAAGGCATCTTCTTTCATATGATTAATGCGCCTGGTGCAATAGGAGATTGCCTCTTGTTAAATTGCAACAATAATAGAGACACGTTCAGGTGACTTAATCATTTCGTGATGTAGCCTGATAACAGTCATAGGAATGGGGTTTTCGCCACGCACCCACAAGTTGCAATTCTGTTGATAAGGAAGGAACCGATGAATTATTTTCACTATTTTGATATGGTTGTTAATAACACACTCTTTGTATAGCTATTAGTTAGAGCAGCTTGAGAATCGATCATATTCTAAAGATTGTTCTTAGCATATTTCTTACAGTTAGATAGTTATGAAATGGTATAAAGTAGAGTCTCTCTTCATGACAGAGGCTAGACTGCGCTATGATACATTATCCTATATTGGCTTGATTAATAGAAGAAGCTGGTTTGCAATCTGACAGTTTTTGTGTGCATTGAATAAGTGAATTTCGTAACTCTTTAAGTCTTTCCACAGCACTCTGTTCCAGGGAGGCAGGGCCCACTCCTCATAGCAGGTGCTTAATTTTTAAGTTTAGGTCATTTTGTAATTGTTGTTTTGTTTTATAATTTGCAATTGTAGTTTAAATTGCTGATTTGCTATTCCTATTATTTTTGTTAATTGGTTACGATTGCTTGAGTTTACAATTCAACAGAGTAAATAGCTTTCTTGTGAAATCTTTAGATGCAAATTGAGCTTTTATTCTGTGTTGATGAATTCTTTTCACTTTACTACACTTCATATTAGGAAACCAATGTTAGAAGGGAAATTGCAGCATAGACATTGCACAGTAACTTTAAATAAATCTGAACCCTGGTTTTACAAGTTAATTAACTGGTAATTTATTGTTTTGAAAAGAGCAATTAATTTACTCAACAACTGACAGCAAGGACGGATGGTAAGAGGACAAGTTCTGAGCTCAGTGGATTATTCTCAGCAGAAATTGAATGGACCAAGCCCCTACCATTCATGCTTGAGGTGTCACTGGTTTGAAGAGGATTGCTCGCCAGTAGTTCGAATACTACCATAGATATTAAGTTTTCATGCCAATATATCTAACCATGAGCACTGGTAATAAATACCTAACATGTTGGAGGTAACGGATTTAAGGTGAATTAATTACAGTACATGTATTGACCCACCCTATATCAAAGTACCAGGTCCTTGCTAGTACATTGTCATAGGAATTGGCCTCAGTGAAATGTACTAGGTCTGTAACAGCACTTTGTGATTACTTGGAGTGACAGTAGTTCCATGGTTCTGTGCAGTCCTAGCAGTTTGGAGAAGCTTGTTATACCATCAAATAAATACCTTCTTTTGAAGCCTCTGAAACAAAGGTCCTGTAATAGTCCTTGAACAAATCTGAAGTAAGGGAGTGAACGTGTGACTTCAGCAGTCAAACTTCCAGCAAAGCCCCGAAAACAAAGGATTTCCTTGTAACATTTGTGACAGCAGAATGGCACTCCTTGATGGTGGATTTTGAAGGACATATGGAATCCTGTCACCTACAAATTGAAGTTAGTAGAGGTGATTTTTTCTATCTCCTGGAAGCGAATTATCTCATCCATGCAAGAGGACTGAATCTTGGCAGCAGACTAAGGCAGCATTGGAAGCGTACTCCTTCCCTTTGAGCAGATCTAACTTCATAATCAGCATTAGCTTTAGTTATTTTCCTCAGAAGGATGCTAACATAATTTGCACCATGATTCATCATTAAACCAGCAGCATTATACTAACAGGTTAGGCAGCCCTTAAAACCCTCTCCCTTATGGTCGAGCGGCTCCGCCCCTCAAAGGGGCGTCATTCCCAACAGAGTATGATCAGCTTGTTTATGATTCAAGGGGGCCGAATTGATGTAAATGGAGGTATTCCCATAAAAAACCGCCCTGTAACTTTGTTGGGTAGATTTTATGACCTTTTATAGCACCATAAAACCAGTAATTACTTTTCAAGCGGTCCTATAGGTAGAGGTTTTACAAATTGCAGCATCAATTGGTGACTTTCGTGGCAATTGGGAGTGGTTCTAGACACATTTTCCTTAAGAACCTACAGTAGGACAGCAAGTGTTGTGCCCTAGTATCATGAAGTGTAAAAAAAGGGGGGAACTAGGGGCCAGACAATCTTTATTTGAAAATAGAATCCCCCTTGGTTTGGCCCAGAGCTTGTAGTAGAGCTTGTTTATTATGGCTAGTAGTACTATGGCTAATCCATAGAGATAGAGTCGTTAGAAAGATAATTTCATTCTGAACTAAAGCTAAGAGCAACAAGTTGAACGGAAGCTAATTAACGGAAGCTAATTATAAGTCTCATTAAAGAAAGAAGATAACTTCTAGCTATAATTAGTTCTTCGCTTTCTTCGCTTTCTTCGCTTTCTTCGCTCAGCTACTAAGTAAGCTTTCTTTTTCTCTTTCTTTTTGCTTTGGAGAGATGACAAAGAATGACAAATTCAGGTAAAACAATACTTTATTCATCAACTGGCTAAGATCTCAGACCTTATTGACATATACATAGCCAATCACTATCTATGCCTACTACTACTCTCTATTTTAGATTTCAGAAGGCCTGAGAGCCAAAAGCCCTTAGTCATTCATGCGTTTATAATTGAAACATAGGGAATAGATTCAAATGGTCTACCACTCCAACTTCCAAGGGAACTCGAAACGCTCCTTTGTCAATTATTTGCTTTTTTCATTACTGATCAATTGAAATTCTCAATTTTAGTTCATTCATTGACGTGGCCAAAGGCCAAATGTCCTCATGTTTCCATTTGTCATTGTGGGATCATTTGTTTCTATCATGGCAACCCTCTAGTCTTTGCGCCACTCATCTTATTTTGTTTTTCTAGCTCCCTATCCTACCCATTCGTTTAAGCTCTATTGTAGCCTGTGATGCTTTCACCAAAGTCTTGCTTCTAAACATTGCTTAGTGCTGCTTTCCTCCGCGACATTATAGAGTGCGGGACACCTTTGACAAAGCTATTATCTCCACATTCTATTTATGGAGGCATCCACAAGTTCTTATTATGTACAAAGATTTGAAAGGGACTTTTCCTCTGCATCCTTTCCTCCACATCCATTCCTTTGTGTCCATTTGTTGTGCATCTCTTCCTTCTCAAATTCCACCAGGGATCAGCGTACTTAAGCGGATACCTCATGCTCATATATATAGTATTTCCTTTCTGTGATCAGGATACGCACTACGGCTTCAGTGGTAAAGTGGAACTTGGCATGGAAATGGCCTGATCATTGCGGTCTTATGCCTTTGAAAGAATCCCAATCTAACATCGATCGCTAGTCTACTACTACCCGCTTACTACACTTTCGTAGAAAGGAAGGTACGAAGTCGCTTGTCCGCATCGGGCAAGGTGCGAAGCTCTTGCTCGATAAAAGGAGAGCAAGGCCTTTTCACTATAGATATAGGTCATTGTAACGTCAGCCAGAGAACTAAGTATTAAGTGAGCCGAAGGGATTTGTTGGTCTCCTACATTGGGATTGCCTAACAACCAGCAGGGCAAGGAAGTATTTCTTTGCTTCAATTAACAAGGGCAATAAATTTACACTTTAACCCAACTCAGCTATAAAGACCTTACTCGGTGTCTTGACCAGAGACTCCATGTACATACGCCACCAATCCTCTTACTCATACTAACCACAATAGTTATGGAAAGTTATCCCGCCCTATAGAAGACTTTATACCATAGAGACGCCCACAAAAGTCTTTCCACCCTGGAAAGGGCTAAAGGATTGTAACGAGGCTTTACTAGCTCACCAGACTAACCACCCTGCTAAGAGCTAATGCATATAAGATATCTTGCCTAAATAAATTAAATATATTATATACGGATGTTAGCTCCAAGTAAGGAGGATTTTTTTCACTGTCCTAATGGGCAGGCTTAATTGCACTGTCCTAATAGTCAATAGTATTTAAATATGCCCTTGCCTAAGGTCATCTCGAATACATCTATTCATTAACGTCATTGAGAGGGACAGAACCTGCGTAAACCTGCTCTCAGAGATTGAGATTATAGAGAACTTATTTATTATATTCATTTATAACTAAATAGAAATCTTTTTTTTTTTACTCCTTCAAGCAGGGGCGGAGCTGCTCGACTAAAAGGAGAGGGAAATAAGTACCCCAAATGATAAGGAAGGATATTGATTCCAGGCATATATCGATCAGTATTGATTCGGTCTACCAAAAGTTGATATAAAATATTGGAAAATACATCATTATTTCAATAAGGGTAAAAAGTTAGACTGATACTTTTTTTTACGCTCTGCTTCGCGTAGGTTTAGTTTGGTAACGGCTTATCATCTCATCCGTCGATAACGTCTTTTAAGCATAATAGCAGCACGAGTTCCGGTTGATGGCTTGCCAGCTTACCTATTAGTTAAGAGGATGCCCACTTAGGATAAGTAATATTAGAAGGGATAAGCCCGCTAACCTCTCCTAAGCCCTACCATATATTCAGCTTTAAGGTAGAAAGAGACTTACTGTACATATATGGGAGCAAGTCATATAAAGACTTGCATTAACCAATAACTTCACTGACAATTAAGTTAGTACAATACAATGAAGGAATATGAATGAAGTGGTAAAACTCTGTCCACTCAAGATCTTACGTAAAGTGATGGCGTAGGTGGAATGGGCCCATGGCTCATGAAAAGTGACAGAGTAAAAACTATCCAGCACCTATGTATGGGTCGTGCCCGTTTTTCGCCTACCCCCCTTTTTCATTGTTGAGGCCTAAAGTCAAAGTAAACTCTAAGGCATTTAGCTAGAAGCTCCATGATCCTGCTTTTTACCTAGTTTGTTCCCTATAATAAAGAGATTAAATGCCCGGCGGGCGGGGAATTGTTCCACCCATACCGGCACAATATGCTTCTCCATGCCAAGTTCCACACTTTTATGGTTTAGGGTAATTGACACATTCCATTCAATGCTGAAAAATTTGTTACATTACGCTCAAAGTCGCCTCGGACAGACACTAACTGAAGCCAAAAGCGAAAAGACTTGAAAGTGATGCCGTATCTCGAAACTTGGCTGGGCGATCGTAGTTATAAGAAATGAGACTAACTTTCCATTGCGACCTTACGACGATACACTTACGGGGATTGCTTGGACCCTAGACCCACCCGATCTATTATGCTTCGCTTAACAAGAGCAACGAACGAACCAGAGACCTGCTGATTTATCTCTTGCGTATCAATCTCTTCTTGCAAAGGGGATTGGTTATTCGCTTGAAAGTTATTCTTCCTTACCATAGATCCACAAAGCAGAACTAATAAATAAGCCCCAGGTCTATAGGGCAATAAATTCTCCTCTATTCCCAACTACGGGGCCCAAAAGAGAGGTGGCCGAAGGTCCGGAGGTCTTGCGCTTCTGAGGGCAAGGAGTCAAAGTGATAAATGAAATATTTTTAAAAAAGGGGGGGGGGAGGATACGAGCCGCTCCCCCAAAGTGGTAAGGGGATATTTTATCAAATCTTTGTAATCACAATTGTGGTAGAGACCCTCTCCCTTTGGTCGAGCAACTCCGTCCCTTGAGTTGGCATTCCGCCATTTCTGCTCGTGTAAACTTGTGGATTTTTAGAGGTGGATGGGAAGGAGAGGAGTTTTTGGTAGGTGTCAAAGGAGGACAGGGAAGGAACATAAAATAACAGTACAAGGGATAGACTTATACTATATACTTCTAAAAAACGCAATCAACTTGGTTAAATAAGCATTTGGTATAGTCCTATCTCGAGCCACGCCTTATTGTGGCAGTGTGGGGAGCTGTTTCCTGCCGTAGTTCCCCCATGTCCAATGACGTAAAGGAATTGGGGAGCAGTTCTTCCGGCTAAACCCCTATAATACACCCCCCCTGTCTCGGTACTACAGATCTTACAAGTGGTTATTAGTCTACTGGGTATGGGACTGGTTTCAAAACCAGAACACCGGGCTATAGCTATCAATCTGGAAGGGGAGCTTATCGAGGTGCTGGTGAATCTGCTCTTGTTGGTAACGTTTTGACCTGCTTTTTTCCACCCTGGTTGCTGCCTTTACTGCTGCCCCCGTTATCTTTGGCGGTTATAGGTCCACTCATACTGCGCCTATAACTGTCTCTGCTCCTGCTTCGAAGTCAACGGCTTCGCCCCTCGATATCCTCAACCACCGTAGCCCCCTGCCCCAACCTCCTAATAGCAGGCTTTTATTTGCATCCTCTATTTAGATTTCCCCATGTCCGGGGAATCTTCGATAACTTTATTATAGATGTTTTCTATTGATATATACATTAGGAGTAGTATGGGTGCTTTGCGCGTTTCTTTTGTTTGCTCGGTGAGTGGGCTTCGCTCCTCCCTCCCTGTTCCAACATCTGATTGAATTATTAGTTGGGATGTTCCTGCATCTGCATCCTACTAATATGGTGTACCTAGAAGTATAGTTCAGGCATTAAAGATTGTTCCTAGTAAAGATGTTCCAGCATCTGCATGTGTTCCAACATTTGCTTTTGTTCCGGTTTCTATTCTTACATTAGCAGGTGCCCCTGGAAAAGTGTTGTGTTTCCGACGTTAGAACATTTTTGCACGTTTATATAATGCATGTGCTAGTATGCGTTCCAGCGTTGCCTCTAGTTCCAACATTAGCTACTGTTCCAAGCAGTGGTGAGATACAAAATATGTGATTCCTGCTCTTAATAGCTCAATCTGCTGATCATAGAGGACAGGAACGTGGCTAAATATGACAAATATAATTGTTTAGCACAGGGACGTGGCTAAACATGATGAGAAATATGATGGGTTAAGATCTTAGAAAAATAGGTATAATTCTAAGAGAGACATAGCAGGGAATACAGTGTAGACAAGTTGTTGATCATGGAGGTAATTACAAGTCTAGGCTAACGCGGATAACGGGGATAATCCCACAATAAAAGAGACAACCCTGCTGTAGACCAAGACAAGAAACAACCCTGTAGGCGGGCTCGTACGTAGCAAAAAGTATAGTGAAAGCGAAAGGAAGAAATTTATTCCCTACGTTATTGATGAACTTGGTGTGATTAATTCTGTATGTACTACGTGGTCCCCTTGTACTAGGGATAACTAGCTGGTATTTTGGTGATGGTTGTACCAATTGAGTGATTCGTGTGAATGGATTCCTTGCCCTCAAAAGGACAAGCCCTCCGGACCTTCAGTAGCAGCATTTTTATCAATTGATGATTCGTAAGCCGTTGAAGCACACATTGATCGAGCTGATTCAAAAGTTTCTCCCACAGCAAAAGTTGAAGTCCCATCCGCAGTTGCCCAAGTAAAAGCTTCAGCGGGCATTAGGACAGAGGCATAACTTTTTAGTGTCCAACCTCACACATACATTCTTTGATACGGGGTTTAAGGTCCGGATCCTATAGTTGGAGATCCCAGTTCCTGTTGATCTGCCAGCATAGGTAGTAAAGGCAAAGGCCTAATCCACCTACACATAGGAGAGAGGTAGCAGTAGCCTTTTCACCAGCAGAAGAGCCACCAGGACCGGCAGCTCCAATTCCAGTTTCTAGTGGTTCCACGGCTTTTTGACGCGTGAAATTATGATCTTAACATGCTTTGATGATCTGGATATTTGGTGAAATATTGACATGCTTCGATCCGCTGGGCATATCTTTACGCTCCCACCACCTAGGTTCGAGATCGAGATACAGTAGCTGTTCGAGCAGATTAACCAGCGGACGATCCAGCTTTTGTTTTACCCTTAACCCATTGGAAATCCATATCCACCAGCAGGGACGGAGACAGAGTCAATAGAGGCAGTTGATCACCCAGCACTAGAAACAGAGGTAGTTAAGGTAGCAGAGACGGTTCGAGATTGAATTCCAAGTTCAGTTTTTTTCCCTTATGGCCGCAGAACCAGCAGCTAATAATGCCACTAGTTTCAATAAAAAAGGCACGGGGACCACCTATAGCAGATGTATTTGATCATGATTGAGAATCAGTCCCTGTTGTTCGTTCTCCAGTTTGGGATCAAGACCTATAACCACCAATAGTAGAGGCATAAGCATAGGTAGCAACAAAACAAGCATTCGCACCAGCACCAATTTAAGAACAACCAGCAGAAGCAAGGGTAAATAACCACTTACTTAGCCACCAGCATATTATCCATATAGAGATAAAAAACCAGAAGAAGCAGGAGCAGGGCAAGCAGCAGAGGCAAATTCAATTTAAGTTAAAGCAGATTCCGCGCAAAGTCAATAAGCATATACGACAGGGGCATAGGATACCAAGGAAAACTATTGATCCAACCTAGTATGCTCTGGCATAGCTTGTAGTTCCTTTGAAGGATAAGGAATTACCTGGGGTCACCCCATGATCAAACTGAAACAAAGGGCACGAGCCCTTGCTCTCCTTTTCTCGAGCAAGAGCTTCGCACCTTCATCGATGCCACAAGAAGAATGGAATGAGTGCGGTGGGGCAGCCGGAAGCGAACTGACATCCAAACAGCCCCTCCGCATTTTCCAGCCGATCCCAGCGCATTCAGAGAAGGGTTTATCTCATCTATAGTGAAGCGAGGACCCGTACTCGAAATGGGAAGTCGCAAGTGCATTCAGAAGAGGATAGACGAATCCTCATACCAGCAAGCTCCCACGTAATCATAGTTGCTCCGGCACATACTATAAAACTTACTAGCTAGCTCGACCCGAAGAAGTTTGGAAAAGAAGGTCCAAATTCTATCGACCCGTTGGAGCGTTAATGCACTCTTTAGCTCAACCTTGCCCGGAGATAGCTAACACTCAACCGGACAAATATCTTTTATTAACCTTAGCACCAAACCGGCAAACGAGAGAGGAGAGAGCACCGGGTAAAGACACTCTTATAGCTGGTGAACCGCCTCCCCTCGATTCAGTGGGTTCAATGACAGCAGTGTGCGCCATACGAGAACACTCCCAGTTCGAGCCCCTATCTATATCTCTGGCTGCCCCGCGTTGAATTAGAAAAGAGGTCAGGCCCCGATTCATGTGGTTCAATTTGTTACTGCATCCAAGTAGATTCCATGCACTTTCATAATGCACAAAATGTCTACTAGTGTGTTTGAACACCAACTG
>Ga0233342_1000356_pt1 | contig 12668 bp, 5 predicted proteins | sample GEONDECOMP273_FD_180706 | JGI IMG/M metagenome (GOLD analysis project Ga0233342, IMG submission 180706) | Leaf litter microbial communities from Shasta-Trinity National Forest, California, United States - GEON-DECOMP-273 | ecosystem: Environmental > Terrestrial > Plant litter > Unclassified...
CTAACCTCCTTGAGTCACGTAGTATCTCCAAAACCCACATAAACTAGAGGTTGATTGCTATTATTTACATTAGCATTGATTCATTCTAGTTTATTAACGATGTTACGCATCTCTAAGGCTAATCCTAGTCTCCGCTGGCTGCGACCGCCCAATGATCTGCTCACACCCTCATGATTCCCGCTTCGATCCCTTACCCACCTGGCCAACAACAAGGGTTGGGGGGCTGGCTGCTACTTACTATGATGACTAATATGATTCATGGTTACTTATATGGCTAAGAGAGCTTTTATTACTAACTTTTATTACTCATATAACACCTTATACGATTTAGTCTTTTATAGCTTGCACCTAAGGCTCGGACCAAAGAAGATATTGAAAAGACGGGAAGAAATTCATTTTGTTATTCCTATTTGTAAGATAGCGGATTAGAAACTTCTGTTGAGTTGAGAAGAAGAAGGAACCATCCCGAGTCCCAGGGGTGGGCCAACCTATGGTGTACCTTGTTATCGTAGCGAGGAAAACTACGTTGGTATGTATGCGCTCCTTGAATAGTCATTCTCATCAAAGGTGTGTCTTGTGACATTACTTCGATAGGCGTTCAGTGGAAGCACCTAAGTTAGGTGTGAAGCGAGATCGTACTAATGAATCACAGGTCAAAGGGTGGAGTGCATCGTAATATAAGCATCATACTAAAATCTATCTATGATTCGTAGAGGAACGTCATGAAAAACGCGTGAGTCATTATGGGGTGAGAGCAGATTCATAGCGAGCAGTGAAATATCGATTTGGGTTGACTGTACTTTTGTTTCTTTCCTCGCTGCTTCTTTTTGCGGTCAATGAGAGAATTCACATATTCTATTGTTTGCTCACTATACCTATTACTATTGTGAATTAATAACACCAGGGACGGAGTTGCTCGACCAAAGGGAGAGGGTTCCTAATGGGCTATTAATTACGAAGATCTAACTATAGTGGCTAACTCACTAAGGAACAGCTCACTTACTAAGATGCAATGCTTCTGTTAGAGACTCTTTATGTTGGTGTTTGCAAACTAATGACGGTCTTGTTTGATAACAATGGCTCCTTATAAAGGACCCGGAGGTCCGCCCTTCATCTGCTAGTTAATAGGAGGTCTCGACTAAAAGGAGAGGAGAATTTCCCATATTATAAGGACGGAGGGCAAGGCCTTGCCCGATGCGGACAAGAACTTCGTACCACCTTTTCACTCGTAAATTTACCACCCTGACTGATGATTGATAGGCCAACTCATTAGGCAAGTAATTAGGCAAGCAAAGGTCCATCCATTTATTCCAGTCATTCTTTATATATGTAACAACGCTCCGGTCTCTCTAGTTACCGAAATGATACGAGTAATTTCATTATTCTAATTTTCCTCTCCCTTTGGTCGAGCGGCCTTACGGCACCTCGTGTTAACTTGTATATAATAATATTTTATTTGTAGACGCTTTGGAGTATAGTTCCAGTAAGACTTCTCGCATACATAGAGGTAGGTGTACGGAGAAAATTCTTAAGAAAGGCGCAGATAAATCCCTCTCTTTGAACCCTTTTTAAAGCAAGATAGGATTACTTTGGTCAGCCTACAGGACTACTTGATTTTGGATTTGAATTCATTATCATTCTGTTTCTTTGCTTTCGCCCACGCTTGTGGTTCTGTTGGCCCTTGCTTCTTGGTATTAAGCATGTGGCCCAGCTAGCTGTCTTTCATGTTTAATATCTGCCTCTCCCCAGGAAATATACCCGTCCTTCCTGTCCTTTCCTTCCCGGATTATATCCCTCTCCCTTAGTTCATCTCCATCCTTGGCACGGCACCTTATAGCTAGGATTAGGAAGTGCCCTTATAGCTAGGAATGTAGATCTATCTGTTTCGGTGACTAGCTCCTTCGGTGACTAGCTCCTTCGGTGACTAGCTCCTTCGGTGACTAGCTCCTTCGATCAATAGCTAGGAAATGAGATATCGGAATAGCTACTCATAATGTGACCTTCGTTTGCAGGGTTTACCTTGCCCTGAGCAAGCATTGCTAGAAAAGCTCAAGACCTTATCAGAAAGAGTTTACCAGAACCTGACCTTATTAGAGCTAGCTTAGGAAATACCTTGACCCTCCTTCGCTAGACGGGTTAGCCAACCCTTATAACGAAAGTTTACCTTTCCCAACCTTTATAACTACCTTCATCAGCAGGATAAACCCAGCCCTTACCCGAATTCCCAGAATCTATTTTAAGGACCAGTCCCTCGTTCCTGCCCTTAGCTGCCTTCACCGCTGCGCTGATTGATGGGTGGGTTGTAATAACTTTACATAACCTTTATTCTGATAGGGCACTATTCTTATTGATGGGTTGGCTAAGCCATGCCAAAAGATTGAGATTGGGAAGTCCAGCTGTTCATTGCATGACGACCTAATTATGGTAAAGGCAGGAGAGCTCGGCAGCGGGGCTAGTTCCAGTTAAGTAGGTTGTTCCGGGCCAGTGTCTCGAATCCCAGAGGGCGGGAGGGCAGGCCAGTCTTCACCTACTTCATAGCGATATGGAAATAGCTAATAGGTTTGGGATTGGTAATAGGAAACTGGAAAAGATAGCGAAGATGCAAGCAAGCTACGTGCTCTCTTTGCTTAGGAGTGCTAGGAATGCTTTTAACATCTATCACTATCAAGTGCTTGGAAGGAAAGCCAGTTCTCACCCGAGAGTGCTTGCTCTTTTTCTTTTTGCATTGCTGGGGTCATCACGGCCCTCTTCTGCTATCGGCGCCCAACATCGATCGGAACTTCACTAACTAGCCTAGCAAAGAATATGGGTGGTTCACTAGCCATTGGTAATATTATTAGATACGTCTAATATTATTATATACGTCATAGAATAAGACCGAGGGAACATACCACTCCTATAAGTTGGTATGCAGCTTGGGAACAAAGAAAAGCTAATTCTATCTATATGGATGGTGTGGTACCACCGGTCATCGCTTGGCTCAGGTAGACTACTATCTGGGAGTTATTCTATAAATGCATAATACAACCAGAGAGAATAGAAACTCTCCACACCCCAACAAAGTAAGGAAGAGAAGGGCCTATCATCTCTATATACAACTCCACCGAGTTAATAAGTGTCATTCAACGATACCTATTCGGTAGTGGTTGGTTGGTAACAAAACTGACAATTGCATAACCGAGCCTAGTAAGGGAGAGGAGGAGCATATAACCTCTTTGGGGCAAGGTAATCCTTTCCTTGGGAATGACTGGCTAACCCCAGAGTGACTGACTCAGAATGACTTAACTGGCTAAAGCCTATTTTATTCCCTAAAGGGTCTTTACTGTGTCTTTATTGGTTTTGATGTTTCTTTCTTTTATTACCTGGGTATTTACGGTCAATCAACGGGACCTAATTGAGTCTTTAGATGTAACAGGCCTGTTGAATGTGTGTTTCAGGTGGGGCGGCAAAGCGGGCTATGCTTTTCTCGTGGATTATTTGTATATAAACGTCGATCACTTCGTTAGATAAGGAAGGAGCGAAGCGTCCCGTGTTCAGTGTGCTGGCAGTGTTGGTGACAAGTGAACTGTGATACGATGGGGTCCAGCCATGTGTGGTATGTCTAGGCAGGTCAATGCAACAACTGGTGGTTGGTTCGGTGCTCTTGTCGAGCGAAGCGTGCCTTCAGTCCATCCGTTCCCATATCTCGGGTTAAAAGAAGACTCTTAAGCGAAGCGTGCCTTCAGTCCATCCGTCCCCCATATATCTCAAAGCCAGCCGTGTTCTGTTGTCCCTGTTCCGGCCAATGAGATAGGGGCTGGCACCTCAAGGACAATGTTCCATCAAGCAAGCCTAATCAGTTCCACATGTAGCTAGTTACCTCAGGCCCCAGTTAGTTATCCACTGTCCGATTCTTGATACCACGTGCCCAGGTTCTAAGTTATAAACAGTTAGTTAGTTTCAATACACCTGCCCAGGAAGTCTGATACCAGTTCACCAACTCCAAGCTAGTTCATCATATCAAACGAATCACAAAGCTCTATGGAATAGTAAGCATATCACGTTTGTTAAACCAATGAGGTAATGGTGATTGGATAAGATATAGCTATATATTGAGCTAGTAATAGGTAGACATACAGTATGATAAGGTTCTAGCATGTAAGTATGATCGTAATATGTGTATAAGCTTTACCTATACTATTAGCATAACCCTTTACAGAGCTAAGGTGTGATCGTATTCTCCCTAATTAATCACAAGCATCAAACGGATACATGTTTCAGTTATATCATGAGCTAAGAGTAATTGAACCCTTTTACCTAATGTATTATCCATATTAAATAGCTCCTATCAATACAGATGGTAGAACATGTAGAAGCTGTAATAACTATGGATAACGTAATCACTATGTTGTCAATTACGATACTAGGTGTTTCCATAATTGAGCTTGATTACATAACCACAGCTAAGAGTAAGTTAGACTTAAGAGGTTGAACAAGCTGTTAGTCATGAAGATACTTGCATGTTTAGTTATGCTTACTTGTTTCCCTCATATTGATTACAAGATCTCTGAACTGTTATGCCCGTATTGGTTTGATTTGATCTCTAAGCTTCATGGTCATACTACTATCACTCAAACTGTTACGTATCTATCATATAGAATGGACATAGAGCTTTAATCATATCATAGAAGTAATGGGAATTGAACCTACTTATTTAACTAAAGTAAACACAGCTTCGTACACATAGGATATGAGTATAGTATTAACTAAACCACTACTTATGACAAATAGCTTAGTTATTAGAGTGAAATGACCGTAATTACCAGTATGATTCCGGTCTTAATGATGTCATATTAGTAGGAAGCAAGCAGCACCGTAATGAAACATGAGTAACTAGTGATATCCATAATATACATAATGATAAGGTATAGGGATAGAGTATCATAACCTCATAGAACTAAGAGCCATGTGTTCTTACTAACCAGTTTCATAAGCTTAATAACCTCTGTAATTTGACTATATCACCATAATACGTACGAGCTTTGTATACATGTTACAAAATGCTTACATCTGTAATAAGAAGCTTGGTGTCATTGATTTCTATGATTACGTATTCAACTAGTCTAACAAGTGCAATAACTGAGATCGTATAGTGTTGTGACTAATGCTTATCCCATAATATAACGATATAAAGCAAGCTTTACCAGGTTAACTTAGTGAGTTCCATGATAGGTCTAGCTTATTTCCATAATAATAGCTATACGGTTCATATTACACATAACTCCAAGTGAAAGCATTGGACTAGTACTAATACGGATCAAACATAGCTAACTTGTAACTGCTTATCTCTCAATATGGTAGTGCTTGTGTAAGCCGTAATTATATATATATATATATATATATATTAGGGATATACTCACTATTCAAGGATCTGTATAACTCTGATATAACTCTTGTTGCTATCTGTTTAAAGGGTACGGTATTTATATAATTAACACACATAGGGAAGCTTGAACATAACCACTATGATATATATTGTATTGACCCTATATAAAAAGGTGGTATAGCTTACATAGAGATGAAACTTACAGCTTGTAGTTATGAATCGTATTTTCTTACGAATATATAACCATAGTTTAGCTTATACTAAGAGCTTTAACAGCTTACCTCATACTCCGACTTCTCTCTATATAAGGGTAAACAAAGCGTGCTTTCAACATAAAAGCTTCTTTATAATTGTTTCAAGCCTGATCTAGGACCCATAACTTATGAAGACTCAGATAGGATTGGCAACTCCTTTGATGAAGAAGAGAGATACATTGGGTCTGAGTTTGAGAAGATAATGAGGTATTAGAATGCTCCAGAGATCTCACAACTACTCTTTGAAGCTGCAAGACTAAGAGTTTTGTAAGCTCTTTACCTCATCCATACCCAGTCAATTTGGCGATGCAATCTGCTACATATGTCATGACATCTGGGGCAAACAGTGAAGACTGATGACAGTCCTTTCTTAGAAGGCTTGGTGGTATCAAGATGGTATCAAGAATGGTTTAAATGGAGGGTGACCCATATTAATCAAACTTTTATCCATGTGGAGGAAAGACTCAATAAGGAGTAGTTCTTCCTGCCTTCCTTCCTTCATTATGCCCCTCCTCGCCCTCCTATTGAATTAAGGGAGTGGTCAGGTACGATCTGAGCCAGCAGGCCGCCGAAAGCAGAACCCTTCATCCAATGGCGCTTCTATTTTGCCTTGTTCTTCAACCCGCCTTCCCCCAGAATAATAGTAGGGGCTTATATTAACCCTCCCTAAATGCCAGCACTCGAAATGACGGGATGTTAAGGAGCCTAAGTATATATTGATTCCGAGCAAGATCGGATTTAGGTTGGATTGATGGACGGGGGATCTAAGTATTCGCTTTTGAGCTGATAGAGGCTATTTGGATTAGCGGCCCTGGCTGGCCGCTGGTGACTCGGATGCTAGAGGATCTGCTCCCATCACCTGAGAGAAAACCCTACTGTTTACTCTGCTGCTGGAGAAGGAAGGGCTATTTCTTCCATTCTATAATAGGAAAGGGTGCTACGGGCTATCGAAATGAAACTGCCTCTGGTGCTTGGGTGCTGCACACTGTCCGGACATCAGAGATTACTGGCAGTTTTGTCAAATTTCATTAATGTGGCTTCTCCACCGTTTACTCGCTAAGAATATTATGTATCTCACTGGACACCGTCAAGGCTAGCCGGTTTTTGTGCTCGTGCACTTTCCAAAAGATGTACCCATTCCCATTCTTGGAACGGAACTATTTCCGGTCGTGAGGCTCCTTTCAGTAGATTCGTACCGGTTGTAGGCCCGCCGTGCTGGATTTACATCGGTGAAGTTCGTAACCGTAACATTGAAGTAGGCAATCCGAAGGTGTTGCGATCTCCTCTGATCCCTCTTAGAAGGCCTTTCCAGCAGACACCGATTTCGTTAAGTAAAAAATGGTGTATAGTTTGTATCACCAAGGCGCGTAGCTTGGGGTGCTTTCAGTGGCGGTTCAAACACCTGCACGTCTCACAACGTTATTAAGCCATTTTGTATCCATCACGGCTTCTCGTGGGCAAGGTCGCTATTCGATAGTCCTAGCGCACACCCTATATCCCCTTTATTTCAATCTTTTGGAGATGAGATTGGCTCGGTACCAGATCGAACCTTATATATCAGATGCATGCACGAGTGAGGTGACCAGTTCAATCCGAGTGAAGAGACCTACCATAAAATAAGGAGTATTTTACATCCATCTGATGGACCTCCCATTTCATTTAGAAGATGCTGCAAGAGCTACAACAAGGCAGATGGAGTTCATTTTGGCAACAGAGGCAAAGGTTTTTAAAAAGTCAACGCCTTCAACTACTAATCTAGCCTTATGTTAATCAATACTACCATCTGGTCAATATTTGGTTCTATAAACCCACTTCAATCTGACAAGTTTTATGCCTTTTGGAAGAGGGATAAGATCCCAAGTATCATTGGCCATTAATGAACAATATTCTCATTCATCGCAGCATCCCAATCTGGATGGCCGGAAGCTTCTTCAAATGTCTCTAGATCATAATTCTCTGAAACTTGGGCCAAACATTTTAGCACATTCAGCAGGTCCTTAGAACCCTGCGGCAACACATGTTATATGCTAATATGGAGAAATGCTCATTCGGCATGCAGATAATTCGATATATGGGATACGTCGTGGATGAACCGCAACGAATAAATAACTTCCACTTTTTGCTTGCCTACCATAGCCAGAAACGAAGTATTTGAAGGGGATCCCATTCCTGATATTATGACTAATCTCTCTAAATTGATCCAACATTAATTTATCGGATGTATTGAAGTAAAAGATGAAGATCACAAAGTGTTTTCCTAATTTATCCTGCTCAAATTGGTGTTCCTCCCCAGAGCTGAACCTCCGGTATAGTGGGAAGAATATTCCTGTCCGATAGGCTCCTTATCTTATATTCTCTTATATTCAATATATATTCATCCCCTCCCTTCGCTCTCCTTACGTTCCCTATGCTCTCCTGATATTGACCAAGCGTTAAATCCAAATTACTATTGTTTTGTAGAAGCCCTTTGCTTTAGCCGAGCAAGCACTAGACACTTAGTATCATTCTCTCCAAGGCACCAACTAAAGACACCAGCATAAAGCCCAACCACACAATCCCAACCACCCCTTCCTTCTTTTAGGTACCGTCCATACAGATGTTGTGGAGGCAGATAAATGATCTATTCGCCAAATCTGGTCTTAAGAGGATAATAATCCAAGAATGTGTATGGAGAGGTTTACAAAGAATAAGGTTTCCGCTACTTGACTAGTCTGGTTTGACCTTAACCTGTTTATTCTTCCCAGGAATATCAATATTCATCCAAAAATCCATCCGAATATCCATCCCAAGAGATAGTGACTCTTCCACAGGATGAAAAAATCCACAGAAATACATGCACATTGTATATAATAATATGAGAATATATATATTCTTCGCAACAATGAACAATATTTATATTCATTATTTTGCCTTCCTTTGATCTTTCCCGAAATCGTACAAGCAAGTAGCCCTTCCCTCTCTCCCTGGAGCATCTATTATTGGTTCTAGAAATAGATCTCAATTTTAGAAACAATTTATCCCAATAAAGTGGGTCCCAAAGGCCACCCCTAATTTAGAAACTTCAAGATAAAAAGCTATCAACAAGTATGAACAAATTGGATATTCTTCTCCTGGTTAATGCCCCTTTATTCCCGAACAAGTGAACTAGCAACAATAGACTTTACGCGACGACCACGCACCTATACTATTTCTCTTGCAAATTCACCTAACAAGCAGATGGATCAGTGACCTACCTTCTTATGCTTCGGATAGACCATTAGCCTACCTATTATGCTCAGTGGCTTAACCCAAACACGGGAGCAATGAAACAAGCAAGCGGTACCCAAACCTACGCGGGAAAGTGAAACGAGCAGCTATTGGAAGCATAACTTTTTCGTGGCCTGAAATGCCCTCATGTTTATGAAAGAAAAGATGTGAAAAACCATAACCAGCCCATGAGGAGCAAAAAGTGTCGAGGTAAAGGGTTATTTCGAAATACGGAGGTATGGGTCAAACACTATTGGAGGTGTACTGCTTAGACCAACTTGCTTAGACAACACGCTTGTGTAGAACAACAAGGTTGGTTCGGTCACAACGGAAAACTATACTAATAGGTGGGACTGCAATAAACTTGCTTGGGTTGGCTCCATAGTGAATACCTCTATTTGGTTTGTTCGGTCAACAACTTGTTCCCAGCTAGCGGGTATGGCATTCATAGTCCTTCACGGGATAACTAGCATTCTACTCACTTGGTTTGGTAATAATAAATCAATATATTATCTGACTTTCCCTTTGTTCGACCACAAACTTCTTGCCAGCTCAGCTGTCAAGGTAGCCCATGCAGCTAGTGAGGCTCGTTCAGCTGCCCGTTTATTTATAAGCTCGAAGAGTGTAACCCAGTGCCGGCCTTAGGTGAGCCAAAATATAGGACAGGTAAAAAAAAGTCTATCAACCTTAAGATAAACCAAATAAAATATGAAACTACTCCCCCGCTCTGGCGCAAAGCAAGTAGTGAGGGGGTAAGTGGCAAGATAAAGAATCTGTGTACGTTGGTGGGTTCCATTGAGTCTGCCGTTGCCAGTTCCTTTCCTACTCTAATCTATACATGCATGTTTAGGAATCCACGGTAAAGGGGATCCTATATCCTCCAATAAAATAATATATATACTTTAAAAATCAGAATCTATGCATTGGGGCCCCTTTCCTTCCCCTCCTTTGTCGGGAAAGAGCTACGCACCTTTGCTTTGTGAAATCTTTAGAGTACGTCAACCTTAATAAGGGACACTCCAATTATATCTCTTCTTTCTTTGGAGAATACCTATGAAAGCTGAGATTTGCTATGGAAAATAATGGTTTTCTTTTTGAACGTGACCCCCAAAATGGGACGGTAAGGACTTCGCTCACAGAAAAAGATATGTAACAAGCAATTTGAAAGAGAATAAATTAAGAGATATTACGTATATATCTATGTTGAAATAAAAAGATATTGCTTCTCTTTCTATTTATATCTAAGCATATCAATCGGACCTCCGGGTCATCGTTTCCACCAGAAAAGAGAGAAGTCTCCTTATCACAAAGAAGTCCTTGCCGACAGACACAGAGGAGAAGGCCCCTTTCAAATCCATACCTTAGAGAGAAGGACCCTACGGGATGGCACTCTACGTATGTCACACAAGTTCCCACCTGCATGAAACTTACCGCTACGGAAAGAGTTCATACTGCACCTGCACATAGAGTAGAGCATCTCACATAGCAGACTTACACAATAAGTACCTGACAATCTATAGTTACTGAAATGATACGAGTCAATACGTTAAAGGCCATACTTCGTGTCAGGTAAAATGGAGGAGTCATGAGCGCTTGGGAAAGATGAGGAGCAGTTAAGACCTCTCCCTCGCCCTTACTTCGAGAAGTAGTCTTTGTTGGGAGGGATAAGTAATTTAGGTAATGAACGCTCGACCTACGGCCATCGTTTGATCGCTCGATTGACCCCCACAAAATAATTAGTTATTAATAATCTTATCCCCTATATTTTATATATTCCCCTCAAAGGTTTTCAATACTGTAGTAGCCTTCCCTTACTTACTGGCTTTCAATACGTTACTTACTGATATTTAGCCTGCTTAAATAATAATTGTGGAGCAGGAACCGGGGAACGAATCGTCTTATGACGTATGTAACAATTGTCTTATCGTTCCTATGTAAGTTTTCTATTCTATATATTCCGGTCGTGAACATGAAGATGGAATGAATCCTCTTATAACGTATGTGAATGAGTCCATTAGATCAAGCCCCGGCCCCTTTCTCTTTTAATAATTTGAGAGACAGACTTCTATTGTACACATGGAAACAACTTCCTTCTTATTATTAGGTAAAGCTAAAAAACGAACCCTTATTCTTTTACCAGCCTTCCCCTACTTAAATAATAATAAACAGAGATCCAAATATCTATGAATAAACGGTATTATTTACGACCCATATTTCTGGTTATATTAGTGCCGGGCATTATAGTATTTTAGATATAACGAACCTGAGATAGCTAACTAGGTATCAATTATAGATGAGTTCTTCCAAGAGCTCTTCGAGATTTCCACAGTAAAAAGTTAGATGAGTAGTTTAGTTAGACGAACAACAAGGTACGTTACATTCTCCCTTGGTTATTCGGGCAAAAGGCAAACAGGAGGTTCTCATGTAATTCACACATGGCATAATGCCGCGTTCATTTCTTAACGACGGGGCCCCCTTTTTAAGGAAATTTATTGCTTGCCTGTACTAACGAATTAAGAGCCAGGCCAGTACAAGACAGGATCGGAGCCTTCCTATACCTATAAATGAATTACTAGTGCCTTTATAAATGAATGCCTGTCTAAGTGCAAGCCTTTCACCGAAAGGTCCGGAGCCTTCCTATGCCTATACAGGTCTGGAGATAGACTGGTAGGATAGGGCTTGAAAACTGGGAGGTAATAAACAGGTTTTAGGCTTAAAACTGGAGAACAGGCTATTGTATGGTCAATTTCTGACTGTAACCTTAGTGGCTTCCTTCTGTAAACCAAAGCGCATCATGTCAGGGCCATATTTCCCCGTAAGGTTATCACTTTCAAATGGGCCAGTCGCTAATTAAGCGATTGCAGCAAGACTAGCAAGTCCAGCCAGACACCCCCTCCCTATCTGTCCGTCCTTCCTTAACCCATTTAATAGACCCCCCTTTTTTTTTCATTTACCAGCCAGCAAGACTATCAACTCTAGCGAGGCTATCCTCCTTTCAGCCAGTAATAAAAAGAAAAGCCAGGAAGCACGTAAGTAAACGCGCCAATTCTTTTAATCTCCCATCCCGAGTTTAATCTCCCATAACGGCTACAGCGCCTGTTCTTTATATATTGTATTTTCTACGCTAATTAAGTATAATCAATAGTGAGTCTGCTTTAAGCAATGTGATAGCTGTAGGTATACATATGGTGTACGTGTGGTAGGTGGTTTGTGGTCACGCTATTCAGTGAATGATGGGGACGTTATATGGCTTATCGGGACGTGAGATGAAATCAAGTAAGAGAGCTTATTCAGGGCCGGGGATATGTTTCCTGTTTCCGTTACGCCTATTTCATTTCGTAAGATGGGGGCAGTTGTCTGTGGAAGCACCTATCTCGGAGGAAGTTCTCAAGTGAATCAATCAAAGTATTCCCGTTACCATGTATGTTGGCAACCATTTGTGCAGACTGTCCAATCGATCAATCAATCACTTTAGTAAAGACCAGTTCACCCGTACACGCACACACCCATTGCGACCATCGTGAAACAGTGAAACCGTCGCCAACACAGCGAGTGATACAATAATGGATTTATAGATTTATTTATTGATTTAAATTTAAACCGATACTTCGAACTGATATCTTCTCTATCCTAAACCCACCTCACGAGAGAGACACCACCTGGAAATACACGGGCCATTCCACCCCAAAAAATAAATATCGTACCTTACCTTATATCTCGTAGACAAGGAGAGATATCTCATTTCATTATATATGTAATTACGCCTTTCTCATCTACTGGGATCTCCGCTCGACGAAATCGAA
>Ga0233342_1000357_pt1 | contig 12579 bp, 13 predicted proteins | sample GEONDECOMP273_FD_180706 | JGI IMG/M metagenome (GOLD analysis project Ga0233342, IMG submission 180706) | Leaf litter microbial communities from Shasta-Trinity National Forest, California, United States - GEON-DECOMP-273 | ecosystem: Environmental > Terrestrial > Plant litter > Unclassified...
AATCCCATCCCAATGGGGTTAACTCCTACAGTGATCCAATGGGGCAGCATCAACAGGGGGAATAATCCAAATATTATATCGCGCATCTCTACGACCCTTCGAGTGAAGCCCTCGTACCTCGTGGTTTACCTTTTACAGGGCGGGACGGGGCTTCCCATAGAAAAGTATGAAAAAACTAAGTGGGATGAGGATCGAAGAGGCGGAGAAGATTTTTCCCATCCATAAAATAGACACCAGTTGGGGCACCCCGTGTGAGTTTCAAATCCTAGCAAGAATAAAGTTTATAAAGAATAGTCCCCGTCCGTCGGCTATTCAACTGAAGGTAAGGAGCGGCGGAGCCAATAAGAACCAAAAGATGAGGTTGGATACAAATATGATCTCATTGGATGAAGATGCAATTTGGGGTTGTTGTCCCGATCGAAACCAAAGCCTGCTTCAAAGGCGTATTTTCATAGTAAAAGATTGGTGTTGGGGGGTCTGAGTATGATTCCCAGGGTATTGAACTTGCATTTGTCTTAAGCCAAATCGATGAATGCTCCGCATTTAAGGGGTGTAACTTTATTCCAAGATAATCTGGCTGTAGTTCCGAATTTGGGCAGTTCCGATCCGACGATTCCACGGTCTAACATTCTGGGAGTAGTTACTAAGGCAGTTCTGAGGATCCAACTCACAAGAGTTGGTCGCTCGCTCACTGTCCTACATACATTAATAAAGAGGGGTTTCGGCCGGTCCCAAAAACCTTCCCAGACACGTGTTTGATAAAGAAAAACTTGTTTGGAGGGTGAGGCTGCGCTGGGGTCAAGAACTAAAATTTGGGCTTGCTTGAACTCGACTCCGTACCTGCATTTAAGGTGATTCCTTCCTCTAAGGCAGGCAGCAGGACAGCAGGGGATAGTGCCGCCTCATCAAAGGTTAAACGGGGAAGGAAGGGAAGGTCAGGGAAGGTGGTCAAGTGCTTAATAGTTACTCTTGCAATAACCCTAAAAAGGACAGAAGCTTCAAACCAGACAGATAGGTTTAAACCCCAGATTATAGCTGCTACTTTGAAGGGTCGCTATCGCTTGTCGTGGATGGATGGATCAACGGATCGACGGTTTATATCAAATTTTCCTAGTCCTATAACTGCTGCTGTGCCTAAGCTTATCTTTCCCTCCCCTTCCTTCCTTTGCGAGAAGCTCGGACACAATTCATTGGTGAGGTAAAGTATGAAGCTCCGACAATCTGCTCACCAGTAAAGTAACGATAGTGCCTTCCTAGTTGGTCTAAGAAAACGCTCTCTAGTGTTTAGCTTGTTGATAACTAAAAGCCCCGTCCCGAAGGCTAAGCACAGGAGATTAGAGCAGAGCTAGGAGTTAGCTATTGTTTGTTTCACCAGGTATTGCGAGAAGTTGTAAGGTTGATGCACCTCACACTGCTGAATAAGATTCATCTCTATGGAAGTAGGGAAACTTTTGTAGTAAATGCCCTATTTCCGTAAGGAGCCAACACTATTTGAACCAACAAGTTGGTTTCTTAGGACAAGTTAGACTATATGCTTATACTCATCTATTAGAATCAGAACATTACAAGTTCGACGTAGATATGCGAGTCCTAGTGATGATATGAGTCTATAAACTTTGGATTTAGATTATCTGGTAGGAACATGATGATAAGTCCACATGCACTCAGAACATTTCGATGTGGAGTGAAAGCCTTAAGAGTCCATGCCAATGTTGCCATTGCCGCAGTGAAAGGTTCCAGGTGAGAGTTTGTACTTGTCGTGGAAAGGTGAAATGCATAAATGCAATATCGTAATTATTATCGATGTATTTATGTAGAGATCTAGAGAAAGGCAGTGTCATCCAACTTAGGGCGCATGGCTAAATAATATAAACAAGCATGGCTCGGAGTTTGCAGTTGTAGGTTGTATTTGTTAGTTTGTAGATCAAGGTTGTACTTGCTCTTCTAGCCTTTGAGTGTCAGTCCCATCATAGCAATAAGCCTTACATGCCTTAAACCATAGAGAGAGTTCAAGCCATAGAGTATAGTAGTTTAAGCTGCTGTAGCTTAGTAAGTTCCATGGGGTAAGGCCTTAGAAACTGCCTTAAGACCATAGATTAAGGGAGTATACCTAATATGGCAAGGACGTCTCGATGCAAAAGTTATAGGACCCCAGTGTCCCACCAGTAAGGTTGAAGGGGTAACGTAGAGATGCGGACATCATATATTGATTATTATTTATTTCTTGTTACAATGGACAAGGTAATGGACAAGGTAAGTGTCTCCATGCAATATCATATAGTAATACTATAAACTCAGAACTAGGAAACTCCTAACTATACAAGGTGCGTAGCTCTTTCCCGACAAAGGAGGGGAAGGGCTCATGAACCGATTCTCAATTCCGATAATTTGATTCCCTATCCCCTATCCCCTATTCCCTATTCGATCCGGGACTGACTGTTCTGATGGCATTCCCTTGGCAGCATGTTCTAGGGCTGATATACAGTCTTTCTGTTCTGGCAGGTGTATTGAAAGGTAATTCTGAGACTGTTCCCTACATCTCTTCCTGGTCTAAAGAATGGTGACTGCATTCAATCAATCCGGGGCTTGTAAGGTCTTATCATGAACCGATTCCCAATCAAATCTGGTGCTCGTAAGGTTTTATAGGAGTGCGCCTCTAACTGGTAACTGATAATAAGGCTGCTGCTCACCTCAAGTTCTAGGGCTGCTACAGAGAAGAAATCTATGTCTGGTAGGTGGGTGAGTGTCTAAAGCAAGGTCTGATCATTCATAGTGCCGTACTCTAGTGCTATTCCCCATTCCATCTTGGCTTGATCTGGGTTCGAAGGTTAGGGATTTGGTTATAGTTTGGTTTGGTTTATGGATCCGTTCAATTCTATAAAGGTTGTTAATACGCCAACCCAGAGGATGCACATAAGTAAAGGCGAGTAGAGATCTAAAGTTATAACAACCGGTCTAAGTGCCCACCCCATATAATCTAATAAGTTCTGGCAGTAGTTCCTCAATTCAAGAAGGCAGTTCCAACGATCTCACAAAAGTTGGTAGCAGTCCAACAGAAAGTCTTAAAGTAGGCAAGGTAAAGACGAATGGTCTAAGTGCTCGCCCTCATCTCACCTCTGAAGAAGTTCTGGTAGTATGAATCCAGAGGGCTAGCTGTTACACGACTAGTTGTTGCTGTAGGTCCAACTGAAAGTAATCCTTCCGGTTGATTATTATGAAAATAACGGTCCAAGGCTGGCTAACTGAGAAAGAGCACCTAAGGGGCTATGAGTCCACTAGAGGGGAAGAGGTAAGGGGGTCCAAGGGGATGATTATGAATCCTAGCTACCTAAGTTCCTAACCTTGCCTTATCTTCATTTCCATGTGCTTATCCTAACCTCTCACTCTATTAATGTTAATGATGGTTAGTTAGAAGGCCTAGTCTCATTAGAATGGCAACATTAGAGTGGGATGAGGTGAGGAGTGGAATGACTCCATCTTTTTAGGAAGTCTAACCACCCCCTTACTTTCATGCTATGAATTAAGTCAAGGTGCCTTTAGAAGCCTTTGAGTCGAGTAAGTAAGTTCATGAATACAGGTGGCTCAATTTACTGAAAAGTAAGCGCCTAATAACTGAAGTAGCGTCTCCCCTAATAGATAAGCGCTTCAAAGGCTCCACTAAATAGGTGAGTGTATGCATGCTCTAAAGAGTAAGCGAAGGGCCTCATTGCCTTAATGGTGAATCATATTGGTGGTAATTACATCGGTAAGCTTAGAGAAATCGGGTGAGTATATTGTAGAACAACACGCTGATATTATTGTAGAATATATTGTTGAGTTGATGAGAGAGTAGGCTATTGAGCTGGTTGTAAAATAGATTGTTATGACAGATGGAGCTGAATCTGTGGCAAGGCCAATTATTGGTGCTGAAGGATTAATGGTTGCATTTAAGACTACTATTGAAGCTTTTCTTTTCAAATATTTTGTTGTTGGTGGTGTTGCAACTGCTATTGATAATGAAACGGATGTTGTTGGGCCTATGACTATTGAAATGAAACTACTTCCTGGCTGGTGTCGTTGTTGTCTTGATCATAGCTACCTTTGAACATTTGCAAGATTCTAATTTTGATGTAAAAATTGACATGTTGAGCTAGTGATTGAGCTATGTGATATTCCTAGCATAGTTAGCAGACCCTAACCCACCTTAAAATAGAAAGTATACCCTGCATAAGAAAGCTAGATTTCCCAATCTTGATAATCTATATGGATATATATTATATGGAAAGCTGGTTCACTTCAATAATGAGGGAATAAATTAATATTACGTCAAAAAGATATTGATCAAAAGGGAAGTGGGAATGAATAGCTGGGGGGATTCATAAGCCCATCGCTTTTACGATTAAGAAATGAAATCTATCCGAATAATTGAACGAAGAACAGCCAGAGAGTAGTAGTAAACTACAGTGGAATCAGCCAGCAGACCTGAAGCCAGCAGACAATAAGCCGCCTGACAAGCCACCAGATAAGCCGTAGAACCAGTCATCCGATAAGCCATCCGATAAGCCAGCTAAGTACGCCCTCCGCAGTAGGATTAAAATAGTCCTCCATCCGCGCAGTCATGTTGTAAACATTATGGAAAGAAAAAGGCCCAGTGGTAGATGACTCATACCTATGCTCCTCCTTTAGCTTCCAACTGGATGACTTTGTATACTCCTTAGTGACTAGAGCAACCTGCAAGTACCTTGAGTAATTCACCTTTGCAAAGTGAAAATAAATCTTACTTTGTTACTTTGCAGCCCAGTTCCATTTCACTCCGCCTCACCCAAAGAAGGACTTAGACATTTACGGAACCGCTCAACTTAAAGGTGTCCCTCTATACATACGGTAGACTAGGAAGAATCATGGAAAGTTGAGTTTTATAGACTTCGAGAGCTATATAGAGGTACCTCAGTGGAGTGTGAAGAGATAAATACATGCAATGATTCTCGTTCTGGCATTGTTTTATTGTGCCCACAGATGATACTCTTATGATGTACATGTATATGAGATACTATGATGATGATGGTTAGATTGTATGTTTGCATTTCCTTCATTGATGATAAATGTACTCCTACTTTGATTGTATATATGTACATACTATGAGACCCAGTTAGTTATCAGCTATCAGTTATCAGTGATGGGTTTATTCAGAGTATCAGTGAATCATGCAGTGAGTCCACATTTTATAGCTGGTTTCGATCAAATCTCCACTAAGCATCAGTTTAAGTCCTAGCGCTAGAGCCAGATCTTTTACCCATATACTATGAAAGTTTCACTACAAACAGCACTATAAATAAAGGAAACTAGAAAACTTGTATCTTAACAAGTATGACTAATAGTAGAGGTAGGTACATAGCTTGATGCTTGATGCTTGCTCTAGCTTGTTGCTTGCTCATCAACTATAGCTGATTGATCAACAATTCTTGCTAGCTTGCTTAACAACTCAACCATGGGCTATTTCCCCCTACAACCCCCGGAGGGCAGCGAACGAGAGCAGAAGGATGAAACAATAGATTAAAATGAAGGTCCTCATATAAGATGGGTCCATGCAGAGTGTATTCAACATTATAGGTATAGGGCGAACGCTTGCCCTGGGTGCTTCAAATGGCCTAAGTGATCAGGCCTGGGCCAGCATAACACCTATCAAGAGAAACAGTGGCTAAACCAGAATAGAAGGGTGAGATAGAGAGCCTTTTCAATCCATTTGCTTCAAAGTCTTTTGTGTAATGGTACGGTAGTTTAAAGCAATGGTATCGGACGGAACCGGTCGTTTGGATTTGGAAAGTTTATGGTACGAGGCAACCGATCTAATTTTGTCTAAACCGTAGCAACACCAACAGGCCTCATGAAAAGAAACTAAAACCTAAAAGACATTGGTGATTGCAAAAAAAAGTGTTCAGGCGCTATTCTTGTGTTGGTTTGGAGTGGTACTTGGGCTGATTCGGAGTGTTTATTTGGAGAGTTTATTGGAGTGTTTATTGGAGCTGCTCTTTCACTGATTTGGAGCTGCTCTCTTGCCAAAAGTGTTTTTATATTGAATTGGCCTACATCAGGTATTCTCTCCCCAGGCAGAAAGGGCGCCTTACGAGCATAGGAATAAGGAAAGGGGCTTACCTGAGCCGAGCTATTGTTACGATTACAGATCTATCGATATACGATGCAGTGAGAGAGATTCTTAGCTTCGTGATCGTGCTTCTCTTCCAGATCGATACCCAGAGGCAGATCCATTACCCGCAACATACCTTCTGTTTTTATAGCCCGTATTCCTTCCTATTCTAGTAGCAAAGGCATAGGTAGGAGCAGTAGCTTTAGTGACATAGCTAAAGCTAAGGTACCTGGAGCAGCTACAGAAGCAAAGGTAGAAGACCCTGTAGGTTAAGCTGTTGATACTGTAGTTAATCCAAATACAGATCGAGAGCCATAAGCAGCACTATTAACACCAATGGTAAGGGTCGCATATCCAGTCAATCCAGTACTAGTAGCTTATATACCTAGCACCAATAGCAGAGCTAACAGCATACCTTGTTAGAGACCCATATCCTGGTGTTTACCCATACCCCAAAAAAGGTGGCTTAAATAGCACGAGCAAAGGCATAGCCATATCCAGGAGCAGGAGCATAGGGTAGCACCGGTACCAGAACCACCTATAGCAGAGGAGGCCGCACCACTAGCAACAGAGGTATCCACACCAAGACAAAAGGCAGGGGGCGAAGCAGAGGTAAAGGCAGGTGTAAAGGCATCCGAGTAAGTAGCAACAAAGCAAGAAGCACCAGCATCAGCGGTTTAGAATCCATATCCAGTAGCAATTGCTTCGCCACCAGCGGATGATCCAGTTGTTGACTTTGAACCAGACAAAGAAGCAATTCCAGTTCAAGTTCCAGATACTCAATCAACAGGAAACTGAAGTAGAATTATAAGCCACAGCTTCTATGATTAGAGCAGGAAACATAAGATCGCGCGTCCAACAACCTCTTTGTATCGGTATCACTACCCACTGATCGATGTGAACCATTTCAAAGCTCCATTGAACCCATTGATCCACCACCATATCGCTCAGTCCCAAAAGCATGAGTTTCACCTGTGGGGGCAAGAGCATAGGTAGCATCCCTTGCAGTTCCATAGCTGGCAGTTTCAGTAGCGAAGCCCCTAGCTTTATATCCTCCAGTCTCACCCGTAGTTGAATCACCATCAGCTAAGATCGAGATGCAGATCGAAATTCGGTCCCGGCTTTCCTTTACCCAGTTCCATACGCAGATTCAATTGACCAAGTAAAAGCACCAATTTCACCTACTTATAACTTAGTTTCAACTGCCTACACTACTCGGTTATTCAATGGCCTACACGTCCTTACGAGTTACCTTACCAAGGAGTTCTTTCATTAAAAGCCCTTGTACACTTTATCCAACAAACCAACCCTCACCTGGAGATATTGAAAAAACTACACTTTCTCTTCAGTAAAACCCATAGAGACTTATGCATTAACAAGACTCCGAGGGAAGGAATATACTATAAACTCAGAACTAGGAAACTCCTAACTATACAAGGTGCGTAGCTCTTTCCCGACAAAGGAGGGGAAGGAATCTATTACTTAGAAAACCAATAAGAACAACCACCAGACAACCACACTATAAACATGAAATAATTTAATCCTATATTTTTCTAATTTAATACTTCTTTTTTTTTTATCAAAAGTTACTCTTCTTTCATAACAATGATCCTAGACTTAACTCCTCTAACTCACTTAGGAATCTTTAGGAAAAAAACTATCACCCATATTGAACTACTTCTCACTTACTTATAACTAATCGATAACAAACATATCTATCTCTAGATATAAAAAGCTCTAACCATTTATATAACCGAATAGAACAAGCTCTAACATAACTGATAACCAATGTATCACCTCCCCTTTAATAAACAGTCTTGTTGAATGAAATTTCTCTATCATTCAATATGTATCTATAGAGATAGGTACTGCTATTCTTTTTATCTTTCAACAAATAGAAAGTTTTTGGTTCAAACTAATAGGATCATCGGGCATAGGTGTAAAAGTAAAAGGTTAGGTTCAGGTGGTGGAGGCTGTAAGGGTTTATCACCTGCATGTGACTAGCTAACGGTGCCCCGTCTTTCCGGTATTCGTTCATGAGTTAAGAAGTGATCCCGGTGTATAAAGTATAGGGTGTATCGGCGGTCGAGGTCAAATAATGAGGAGCGGGTATCAACTAAAATGGTTGATTTATATCTTTCTGATGCCATAGTAAAGAACCTGCACCGGTAGGTTTGTTTTCCGCAGCAGTAACCGGAGCGGTCACTAGTTTTGTCGAAGCGCAGTAGGGACTAGTTGTCGTAGGTGGTGTAGTTTTTGCCTGCATGTTACTACCAGCATGAATAGATAAAATATAGACACGGACGGTAGAATTGTAAGCCCTGCCCATTATTCTTCCAATAATTTGAAAGGGTTAAACTAATAGGTGTAAAGGTCCCATATGTTTATCTCCGCATTCATAAAGCAAATGCTAGGTGGTACCGTGGACCGTGCTAATATATTTCAAATTGATAGAGACGAAACCGAGATACTGGGTGGTGTTGGTGCAGTGGTGTTATCCGCTTGTGTAGGCCGTTCCTTCTTGCAGTGGATAGGTGGTGTGGTAAGTGGAATTGAACCTTTGAAGACATGTGAATAGAGAAAAAATGCAAGTGATGAAGAAAGCAAGATCATCTTATGTTAGGTAGGCGGTCCTTCTAAGGCATTAGTATCTCCTGCTGCTGTTTAAAGAGAAAGAATATGTGGCTTGGCTTCTAGTTATTGAGGTCCTTAGGAAGGAGGTCTCGACTAAAAGGAGAGGATTTATCTCATAAAAATAGAGATAAGACTAAAGAATCTAAAAGAAAATTACTTAGAACTATTCTAACCTTTCCTAAATTGAAAAATGAATCCCATATTTTGTTGAGCTATTGCGATTCTGAGGCTATTGAAAGGTCCTACGGTGCTTGTCCGCATCGGGCAAGGATGCATGCACGAGTTCAAAATATGAGACTGCCCAGAATATGAAACATTATATTAATGTGGAAATGGATATACATCATAGGGCAAGCCTAAGATAGGTTGCTCATGTAAGGTTTGCATACGACACTCTGTCAAATATATAATCCCTCGCTACATCATTTATAGCACCCTATTACAGTTATGGTGGTTTAACCATCTAACACTAACATAAATTACATGGTCATGTGTTACTAACATAAAATGTCAACTCCGCATAATTGGCCAACACATACGTATACATATTTCTATTTGAATGCTTACATTATTTTAACATAACAACATGTATTAATTCAGGGTTATCTTTTGTTATTGGGATAAAAGTCCTCAATGGAATTCTAGCTAGTTGTATCTAAACATGGTATTGTAACAAAAACTATACCTTTCCACTACATATTTCTCTTTCATTGTCTAATGCATATAATGGTTTTTAACGTAGGCAGTCTAAGAGAAAAGATTGCATAATGCCCCGTTTATAATTCCTCTTAATTAACATTGAGAGAACCAAGGCTAATTCCAAGCAGTAACGTGAGTAACAAATATGGGTTGCCCGGACATAAAAAGTATCGGTTGTCAGGGTGACAAATCTGAGTGATTGCCTTCCTCATTCCTGCTAATTTATCTTTGTAATTAATAGAGTAAAAAAACCATGATGCACTATTGGTTCTGAAGCAAGTAATTAACGTATAGAAAGTAACATCCCCATGGTAGGAACAGCAGAAATAAAGGCAGGGGCCGGAGCAGGAGTCAAGCCAGGACTCTCTCAGTTGGATCTGTTGTGCTAGCATTTGCATGTGTCCAAAGTGAAGCTTTGCCATTCTCTTATATAAAAAGACGCAATGTTCCTACATTTACCGGTGCTCCTATCAGTGGTGTTCCGAGATAAGCATGTGTTTATAGGACATCCCCGAGCCTAAGAAGGAATTAGAGTGCTGTTATAGCATTTATCCAAGAAGCTATGCTCCATCATAATCTTCGATATAATAGTAGGCATTATATACGTGCTTTTTGGCTTTACTTGAACCTTCCACTTGGAACTTCCACCAGGAGCAGACAAAGGACGCCCATAGTTGGAAAGAATTAGTCAAAAAGGCAAAGGCTAGTACATAGGCATAGGCGTAGATAGCAGCATAGGTCAAAGAGGTAGCAACAATGAAAAAGATAGAAACAGATGCCAAAACATTAGGGAGGCTGTAACGAAGGCAAAAACATAAATAAGGTGAACCCGTTTATTCAGTTTCACCAACAACAGATGCAAAAGCAGTTTAAGCGAAGGCAGAGTTTTTATAATTAAAGCCAGAAGCAGGAGCGGGGGCAAGAGTCAAGGAGAGAGAGACAGAAGTGAAAGCATCTGAACTAGTGAGTGGCATCCGAGTAAGCATAGGTATTGGTAAAGCCAGTGAACCTTGAATCAGTAAATGATCCAGTTGATCGAGTTCAAGTTGCAGAGCTATCAGTTCCAGATTTAAAGCTAGTAGCCCCGGTTGGCCTGGAACCTGTCAATTATCACACAGGGGCGGAAGTAGCTGTAGCTTCCCCAGCGGAGTCAGCAGCATCATAGGCAACAGCATATCTGGGGGGGCAGGAGCAAGAGCAGAGTTACCTAGAGTTACACGGACTGAATTTACCACTCTTATAAACACTTATATTATCTATTCCCAACCTGATACGCCACCTTTAAACTCCTCTCCTTTTAGTCGAGCTCTCCTTCCGTCGAACCTACGAACCCGTACAAACCCAATCTTGTCTTTATAAAATGCACGTTTGGAAGCGTCTTTTGATCGACCGGAACCACCCCCAAAGACCCAACGAGCTTGTTGGGTCTTTGATAAAAAAAAGAATACGACGGGACGGCGAAACACTTGCTCGCATAAGGTGCGTAGCTCTTTCCCGACAAAGGAGGGGAAGGAAAGGACCCCGAATTCTAATGGGAGGCAGCTGGACATTGCTATAAGCAATTAACGGGTGGGGAAGTAAGTGGTTCAGGTGGGATAACATAATGCTCATCCAGTTTTCACACGACCAAGGAAGATTCAACACCGTTCGTTAACTCATTTAGTTTGGAAGAGCTCAGACCCAGTGGGTGGGACTAGAATGCTGGAATGCCTGGAGAGGTGAGATCTTACCCATTCTTCGCCCAACCTCTTTTTGTTTAGGTTATCCTAAATCAATTTTGTTCGGTAAGGACAGAATTAGATGCAAGCAAGTCGACAGTAGAGTAGGGACTTACCGGCGGGTTGGGTACTATAATGCTGGATCGGACGAGGGTCCACATAGATCGGGTGTGGGCAACAACGTATATAATGCATATGTATCTAAGTTGGTAAGTATATCTGATTGTCAGGCTTGTGGGCCTTCCTTTTATGGATAGCGCAGCAGTTGTCCTTACTTCACCCATAGGTATCCGGCCGGAGAAACAAGTTATCAATAATAATATGTTATGTTTGAAAAAGCATCGTCGTGTGTCTGTTCAATCCCTAATAAATCTATACATAGGGAGTATTGTTGTGAGCGAAAAGCTAAAAACAATAGCAGCAGGCAGTAAATGGGTGGGTGCGCTTCGCCTCCTGCCAGTGATAGGGCCGTTCTACCGCTTCATAATCAATGAGTGAGTCTCCTCCCCCGGGACCGGAATGATTATCCCTGTCCGATGGGTCTACATTCATCCCTGGATGTCGTCGGGTACTGTTAACTTCCCCGCCATTCTTGTAACCGTCACCTGCAATCCGCGCAGGTGTGTCCGCACCCCCTGGAGTGGACGGAAAAGTATTTCTCGGAGCAACCCTCCCTGGTTCCAGACCCAGGAGTGCACTTCCCCGTACGAGCATTCGGTACATGCATAGGTGGAAGAGTTAAAAGGTCACCACTACGCCAGTTGGGATTTCCCCCCCTAATCTTAGATGGGTCGTCCGAGGGTTCGCCTTCATTGCTGTGCTTACACACTAGGCTACCCTTCTCCGAAAGCTTCGCGGGACCACCTACCACTAGTCTTCTCCGGATCGCCCGGAGGGGTTTACTGCAAAAAAAGGTCCTACGGTGCTTGTCCGCATCGGGCAAGGTTCTGGTTCTTATTTTTCGCTAGCTCTGCTCAGTAAGATAAGGCCCGGGGACGCTGGCTCCTGCAGGCAGAGACCCAACGAATGTCAGATGCAAAGCTCCGCACCTCATTAAGATCATATTGGCATACTCCCCCAGAAAAGAAAGAGCAGACCCCATCGAAGACGAGAGTAGGGTACAACAAGGCCATTTCTGCCCACCTTCTCACAGAGCTGTACGTGGACGTTACCGCTCATACAGCTTCCAGCCGGCAGTCAGCCCCTACAAGAAAGAAATATGTGTGTGAATGACTCTTCATTCATTTACTTATATGTACAGAGAGAGCGAGGTAGGATTTCACATTGGTGGGAAGTGTGACTCCCGGCTATGCCCAGGGCCCCGAGGGTAACCGAAGAACGCACATATAGTGCCTGGGATGCTGGTTTCACACGACTAACTTTGGTTATGATTTCCTCTCCCTT
>Ga0233342_1000358_pt1 | contig 12474 bp, 7 predicted proteins | sample GEONDECOMP273_FD_180706 | JGI IMG/M metagenome (GOLD analysis project Ga0233342, IMG submission 180706) | Leaf litter microbial communities from Shasta-Trinity National Forest, California, United States - GEON-DECOMP-273 | ecosystem: Environmental > Terrestrial > Plant litter > Unclassified...
AGAATGACCCGCAATAGCAGTACGAGCAGCCCCATATACGCTATATGAGAAGCCAAGTTGTGTGTGAACAGTTGAAGTACCTTACCTTATAGCCGCCTAAGTCCGGCAGCCTTGAGCAATAATTCACTGTTTAAAGAAGCAGCAGAGGGAGGGATTTGGCCCTTATAAGGCATATTCATAGGCTCACTGCTATGGTTGTGGGTGGGATAATAGTTGCTTAGTATCCATTGCCCAAATATTGAATATATTCCAACGTACGCGCCAAGATTCCCTCTTCCCGTTACAGGGAAAGGCAGCTGCGCATCAGTATATGTATTCACCCACTGATCATATCTAAATCCAACCTAGGGAAAAGGGGTAGCCCCTCCCCTATCTTATGAAGCGGTGGTCCATCCATTATAATAGGCGCTTGCACAATATGGTGGGCAACACAAAACTAGTATTCTCCCTTACTGGCAGCCCCTGCTCTGTAGTCTCCTACACCTCCCTTATTTAGTAGGAGGACATTCACATTAGTAATAGAAACAGATATCTCAAATTAGATATTGTCTGCTCTTTTTCCAACTTAAGTGCTAGATTAAAGCCACAGCCTTGAGCATAAATAGCCAAAATAAAAAGTATAAAAAGGTGGGGAAAAGTCTTAATAGGGCTCGGGCTGAGCAGAACACAGCAAGCTCCTGATCTTATAAAATAGAACCCTATCCATCCATGCCGGCTTCTTCCATCCATCCATCGATCAGCGGGGAACTCACTGGTGGCGTATGCCGTTATGCGCTGTTCATGAGGCGGGTCACTAGCACGCACTGGTGGATAAGTCATTATACCCTTTATGGAGTATAGGTGTAGTAATATAGCCTCTCAGTTACTGCTACTTACCGCTACTTACCTTATCACTCCAAGCCCGATCTAAAGCCCTTTCCTCTAGGCCCTTTCCTTTAGTTGCGGGTCACTCCACCATTGCTTCCTTATTAGGTGGGTCACTCGATACCTTATTGGGTCACTCCTCCATGAATTTTGTTTCTAAATAATATAGCCTAAGAAATATAAGTATAGATTTGATTTAAGGAAATAAAACATATCATCAGTGAGGAAAGTATAAGGCTGACCAAACAAAGTTCATAGCGATGCCGAAAGTGTGTACCCCCATGAAATATCTGAAGTTAAGGCAGTATGGAAAGAGGGAGGGCAGCTCCAACGATCCAATCAAAACAGGTGGTAGCATTATCTCGGGCACAAACATTCATCAAGTAGGCTTAAAAAGTGCATCCCAATGGTCAAAGTGCCTAATAAGCAAGCTGCCCGTCCAATAAAAAAAGTTGGAAGTAAGTGCCCGCCATTCTATAAAGGTTAGCTAATACGCCAGGTTGTTGGTTGCTGTCGGACATAAAGTAAAGTAATCAAGTAGGCATAAGTAATATGACTAGTCAAAGTGCCATCCCAAGCCCGTCTAATCTCAGTAGGCTGTAGTGAAAGGGTGGTAAAGAGAAAGGTGGAGGGTTGGTAGCTAGCTATAGGTAACACTTAAGTAAAGGTGCGAAGCAGAGTAACAGTAAAGAGCAATATTGGTACCAAAGTAATAATATTTCAGCAAGTGTTTCGCCCGTCCACCAATGTCAGGGGTCTTCAATTCCTAAGGTAGTTATGAGGCTCCAACCCCAAAAGTGGGTAGCAGTTCAACTTCCTGCCATTCATAAAGTAGGCTGACCAAACAGAGTTCATAATTTGTATAAATTGCTAGGACTTTTATTTCAGGACCATTGGAGAAGGGTATATCTACACATAAGCCTAGCACACCTATACTCTTCTCCACATAAGCTCTCCACAAGAAATTAGCTTTTATCCCTTCAATATGTATCTTATATGCCCTTGCCCGATGCGGACAAGCACCGTAGGACCTTTTTTTTACTAGATTAGGGCGGACCTCTCAGACATATAAAGTTCTTTTTTATAATTTACTTTTTCTCAATTTGGGCCTGTCCTACTAGGGCCAACCTCATGATCAAGTACAATGCCCAAATTAATCTTTCCAAGTGTATTTGGCCTCATTTTGTCTTTGGCATTCCTCCAGAAGTCATTTATTGCCTCTTTGTATCCATAATGTTGATGGAGCGGGCTTTTACAATGTAAAGGCTCATTCCAACAAGCGTGTTCTCTTAATTTGCACATCAAAAGCTCCAAGCGTTAGCATATATACTCCTTGCAGATCTCATTTCATCTTTCACTACTTTATTGATCACAACGTTAGAGTGAAGAATGCGAGGAGTACTAACAGAGTAATTGGATGGGGGAAGCTGATTGATAGAGTTTTCAATTGGTCTTAGAATAAAAACATTTATGATGCCTGGCAAGACCTAAAGAAGTAATCCTCTCTGAAGAACATAAGGACAAATATGGGTATTGCTTACGACATGATGTCGAGTCACCAGGGGACTTGAGTTTATGTATAATATGAACTTTGAAATATTAGATGGAGAGGTTGGGTAACAAACTCATCTTGGACAATACATCGAGGAACCATTTGTTGCACCAAATAATACACTGAAGCATGATAGTATACACCCTCGCAAAATGTCCCTAGTTTGCAGATCCTAAATTGGGGCCCCAAACCTCAGTCCGTAAAGAACTATGGTTTCATGATAGTGTTGAAGACGCACTCCTTCAAAGTTATATCTTGGAAATGTATTTGAAAAGAATGGTTGTCCAAGGTGGAAAGTGAGGCCTATCCCTTACAAAGGTGTGAGTGGGAGGTAGGGTTCAAGTTGAGGGATGGGCTAGTGAACTAAACCCCTAAACCCCCCTTACGGGATTCACACTATTAGGACCTTTGATATGCATCGGATGTCGGCTATGGAGTAAATGAGGGAGTAAATGAGACAGCTATCTCCAACATGACTCCAACAGCTCCAACTTCTACAACTTCTACAATAACTAGCTCCAATAAGTAGCTCCAATACAACTCCAATATTGCGAAGCAAAATATCCTATTGAAAATGGAAAGCTTTAAAAGAAATGTAGGGACGGAGTCGCTCGACCATAAGGGAGAGGGTCCTTCCCCTCCTTTGTCGGGAAAGAGCTCCGCACCTTACTAAAAAAGGGTGAAGTACAAAATGTCTATCACCTAAAGCACAGCCAAGACCATAGAAAGGTGGGGAAAATCTTATAGGATTATTGATCCGGATATACTGTTGGTCTCGCTGCTGGTCCTGGGTCTATGGCTTAATCTTCTTAATACATTGTTAGATCAGCTGCTTAATCCGCCAACTCAACGGCATAAGAATCAACTACTTAATCTGCTTAATCAACTGAAGCAACTGAATCCAAATCAGAAGCAATAACATAATAAAGGACAGAATCAATGGCTTAAACAACTGCCTATGCCTTTGCTACGGGGTTAACTGCCGCATCTGCCTCTACTGTAGCTTCCAGTCGGTCAATGAACTTATCTGGATCTGCATCTTATATAATTACTGAAGGATCTGGATATTAAATAAGACCTCTAATTGCTCCTGGATCGAGGAGCCCATTTTGCTAAAGCTATGCCGTACTCCGACTACCGGATTGGAGGATAGTGCTAGGCCGGTTCAGGTCTTACTAGAGCTATGGCCTGTTGTCCACATAGGACTCCGGATTCATGCGGTTACGCCATGCTATCAGTTCGATGAAAGAGGTGTTACCGTGTCATTGAACTCTTAAGCTGGCTGGATGCCAGAAAAGTAATTCCGTTCTTACCGCAAGTAACAGTTAGGGGTTGTAACAGTTAGGGCCAGCGGTATGGCCGGAAGGATTTCTGTCCCGACCGGCCGAACAGACATCCCCTTTTACAGAGTTATTGAGCATTGTCCACAGGAGTTATTTCATTTGGGAAGCGATCGGCGTAAGGTCATTTTCCATCATGATCGAGAGGTACGAGGGGCCCCTTCAAAATCTATACCCTTTAAGGTTGCTTGCCCGACAAAGGAGGGGAAGGCAAGAAAACTGACCGGCGCTATCACCATACCCAAAGTGCACCCTATAGCATACCTGGTAATTTAGGTAATTGGCCCAGCCCAGCCCTACACAAGTACTTATTAGTCCCACAGCCAGGCTTGGGAATCAAATTTGCTGACAGGACAGATGCTAGTACCACTATTATCTATTATTCCCGCCGAGGAGCCAATACGATACAATTCATCCATTAGAACCCACTGCATAGACCTAACCTGCCTTTCGCTCCGCGCCTGCTACCAATCACCCTGGCCTCTTTACTATTACCCCCTAGATATTAGACAACTAACTTACCTGAACTCTGAGCCTAGGCGCTTCCAATTGCTTGAGGATTGCTTACTCGCCTTGCCCCGGACAGCAACTTGGACAGCACTCACGTCACGGTACGATACGATTCGCTTTGTTGCCGGACAGCAGGAACAATTGCCCAACTACTCGCTTTGCCACGACCGGATCGCTTTGCCGGACAGCAGGAAGGACTGGATAAGCTATTAGCTATGGGTATGTGGGCTATGGGTATGGATCTATACCACGAAGGTCCAAATCTCGGTTACGATCTGTGCATATATTATATAGGGTAAATGGTTCAACTGTATCTGCTGCTGTTGGCAATTACTATGTCCTCGTCTCTGCTGCTTATGCTGGATCTACTGACTCCACTGGAAGGGATGCCGGGTCTTCTAATTGGCACTGGGTCTCGATCTGCTATGTTGGCTTAGATGCTCACTCTACTGGCTGTGTCTCCACTATATTGGCTTTGTTACTGGTGAATCCAAAAGAGATACCGCTGGTTTTTTGCTTATTTAAGCGCTCCCTATGTCTCTGTGTCCTTTTACTTTGCTCCTGCTCTTGGCTAGAATGTGCCCATCCAAAACGTTATTAATATAGATATTACCCATCCAAAATATGAGATTCACAGGGGAGCCCTTACTTTAAACCAATAGCTTGGGAATTACTGGTGCTACTTTTACTCCTCCCCATTTCAACTCTAACAAACAACTAGTTGCATTAGCCCTTGCCTTAGCTGAGCTAAGAACTTCTAAATCGCATGGAGACGTTTAACTTGGACTTGCATCGAGACGTTTACCTTACATAAAAACATAGATATATATTATATCACCATAGAGAATTTTCACTTTCTGGATTGAGAACATAGAATCCTACCAGGCAATAAGTTGTTGAGCTGGAACAGAACAAAGAACTCCTAATTAGCTAGTTTTTAAAAATCAGATTGCCTTTTTCTGGGGTCATATGACAAACATATCTCATCGGGGACTCAAACTGGATTTTCTTATTAATGAAATAGTCCTTGCCCTATGAAGGAAAAGCGGCTTCGCTCCATTTCATGGCGTTAAATAGGTCAACCTTTATATTATGTTACTTATACAACCTATGTGCTCTTACTTTTGCCGAGTGTAATGAGAATGATACAAGCAAGTGATTAGGTAAACAAGCATGGTTAGAAAGAGTCATGTGTAACTACTGTGTTATAATTCCATAGCTTGTAATAAGCTTAGATAAGGTACAAAGGTTACAAGCTAATCAATATACAACATGATATCCCGGGGTTCTAGCTCTTAGTCATTCCTATTAGATACATACCTTGTTTCTTATTTGTATATAGAGTAATGTTCTCTCCATAATAAATACATATGGATAGACTTTAATAACTGTATATGCATCTCCTAATGTAACAAGTTCTGTTTCTTCTTTAGTTTGATTTCCATGGTTCTACTTATGGTACTAATTCAACCATTAGTAATGATTACACTCTACTCTATAGGGTCAGTACATATTGAGTAGACCTGCTTATTACCTGTATTCTCTAATCTTTTTAACAGGTATAAGGATAATTACGTGATTCATACATGTTTACATACCTCATTGGTTTAGCTGTATCAAGCTGTTGAAAGTAATGGTGATCATTATGGTTACTAATGTGTATCATATTACTAGGGGCCTATAGCTTTAACTTGGTATCAGTAATCACAGTATTCAGTGGAAGCTAATAGTACTAATTCTATGGATCTACTTAAGCTGTGTGATTCTTATTAAGCTGTAACCTATGATATTACTTATCGCTAATCACTTACCTTGTAGCTTTATGATTTGAACCCAGGTAGAAACTCATGATATCTGATTACGTGTATATACTAGTTACGATCTATGGGATTAGTAGAACACGTGTATTATACATAGTTAATTAGGTAAAGATAGGCAATGAATACGGATACAAGTATATAGTAAAGTTATTTACTCATTATGATATGTTGTACTCTAACCCCATTGAAGCTGGATTGCTGTTTAATATAAGCATAACTAACTCCATTATTTTATTCACTATATTGAATAAAGCTCATAAGTAATATCCATAATAGATACGAGTAATGATACCTCTTGTATTAGACAATATTAATTACAATTAGTATAGTGTTATACCCATTGAAACTGACATAAGTAACAGCATAACTAGTCTTATAGCTTGTATCTTATTAGTATTGGTTCCATGGGATTTCTTCTACCCTATATGATAACACAGTGCAAGTAATAGCTTAGGTGTTCATACTAGTGATTTTTTGTTATGACGTATTGTTAATGCTAATCCTATATGATTCATTTCCATTACTTTGATTCCACTATTGTGATAAGCTGATCATATATGGTTTGTAACTAATATGGAATTATTTACTCTATTAACCTTATTGCTTATGATAAGAGTTGTATGTTATAGTATTATAACCATTGTTATTCATTATACATGATACATGAGTATACATGATACATGAGTAATCTATACCAGCTGTATAGAGCTACTAGTAAGCTTACGTGTCATATGTCACATAGGCTAATAGTTCAATATGTAGAATATGGGAATAGATCATACCTTATGCACATAAGCTGATATCATACTACTAGTGTTAACATGATCCCTGTAATGGTATAACTATTATAGCACCATGTGTTTCATTGATGCATACGGAGTAATGGTCTAGTTTCACCACTAAGCTCACAGGTCTTAATCATGTTTGCTTGCCTATTCCTAATATGTGTAATGTGAATGTCCCTTTGGTGGTGAAAAAGGGGTCCATTTTTAGTTCCTAAATATCAATGCCTTATAAGCGTGTTTTCATATAGCCCTGGATAGACTACTTCATTAGGATTTGAATCGGTCCCTAATAGGTATGTTGACCGCCAAGCTTTAATTCCTAAAGGTTTGAGAGGTAAAAGATTGCATTCTTTCTGGTTTAAACAAAGGAGGTTAGATGGTGTTGTTTCCCTTGTTTCTGGGTATGTATTTGTATCCAGTTACTGGTTCATCTACTGTTGCTTATAGGTATCCCCGGTTTGGTTAAACTAGTAGTTTTGATTCATCAGATTCAACTTGGTTTGTGTTTACCCCTAATGCTGTCTTTCTATCTCTCCCTTGATCCGATCCGCTGCTGTTGTAAAAGAATTTTTCTGGTGAATAAAGGTCCTACGGTGCTTGTCCGCATCGGGCAAGGGGGTTACTGGTGGGATAATAAAAAGTATCTGTTCCTAGTGCTTTTCCTCATAAATGAATGAAGAAACGGGTGAGGGTAATGTGTCTGCTGTGGTGTGCCAATATTCGCAGGTGGTTTGTTCATCTGCTGCTGTAAGGACTGTTTCTGGGTTATATGGGGTTTTTACCCTCCTATCCTCTGATTGATATGATAACAAAGGACGACCTAGTTGAGTTTAGAGGTAGTATAGGGCAAGTAACTTATGGGTTGCTGGCTATTGTACTTCTTTGCAGGATGGCTGCTCTTGTTGTAAGGGAGGATGGCTTTTAACACTAGGATAAGGCTAGTTGAAGTTGGATACAGTACTAGTATCGCTGGTATAAAACGAGTATAAACGCCTAATAGAGCTAGTATAGTGGGCTAATAAAGGGGTCATACCCCTACTAATAGAAAGCTATAAGAAGCCTCTAAGAAGGCTAGGGAAATAGTTGTTCAACGCGCCTAATAATATTTTACGTAGTACTTAATTATTAGTTTGTATATTTTCATATTGGTAGGAGCTTGTGTACGATAGATGGAATAAACTAGTGGGTGAGTCGCCCTTAGTCTAATAAAACTATGCTAGCTAATAAGCTAATAAAGAAATAACTCAGCTAAGGCTGAGCATGTGGGGTACATAAAGGTGGTGTGTAGCTACTACTTTGTTAACTGGGGGTGTTGGGTGTTTCTGGGTTACTCGCTGCCTCATTAGTTTATGTAGAATCTGCAGGGCAAGAGGGTTGGTCCAATAAGAACTAAGACTATAGCGTTACGGGACGTACCAAATGTAATTCTGGCTATACTGGCGGTGGATAAGGGTGGTTTTCTTTGGCTTGGGGAGTTAGTGTAGCCGTTGCTTACGTGGCGAGAGAATGATGGAGTTACCTGCTCTTATGCTGGTTGAGATAGAAGGATCGGTTCCACAGCAGGTCTAAGTGGATTACAGAATCTCCACTTGGACCTGCAGCTTCATTTCTTCAAGCGTAACAGATTCTTTTTTTCCGAAAAATTCCTGACTAAGGAGATGAAATGCTGTTGTTGGACTTGTAACTGGGTATGTCTTCTTTGTATCTCGATCTAGTGGTTCATCTACCGGTGGAACTTTATATGCTCCTTCTACGGAGCAGAACCAATTGCGGCTCGCAAACCAGTACAGGATTTCTCTAATTGGCTACCTTGATAACGTTGAGGTTAACTTTAGGGTTGTGAAGACAATGGCAGACTTTTAAGTCATTGAGTTAGTGGACGAGAATCAAATAGACCCTGCACTCTTGGGTTTTTAGTGGGCCAATGACAACAAAGCTATCATCAACTTTAAGAAGCGGGGGATGTCCTTTGAAGTAGACGGGACAAGAGTAATACAACCTATCGATCCTATCAAGGGAACTCAGTACACAGAGCTGGTGGATGATGTTATGTATGGTACAATTTGAAGTTATACAACTTGACGGTCAGGATGCAGGATGACTATGTTAATCTCACAGCTGATAGAGCTATGAGCTAGCGCAGCATTTGCTCCTATGACTCAGATAGTCATGATGCATTACATGATTGGCAGGAACGCAACCATGAGCTTTCATCTTTACGTTGTGCCATAATCTGATCAGTACGCTAGATCGATACATAATTGTGGTACCCTCCCGTCTCCGATAGCACTAGGAATGTAGAGGAGTTCATGGAAGATATGAGATTTATGATCCCAGAAGAATAGTTGGTCCCAGAATTGGATTGAAAGATAAGGTCCACCCCATCCAGATGGTGGGCTACACATAAAGACAACCTGGAAAACTAGAAAAAGGTATAGCCTGTGTTATGGCATCGCTTCAACCCACCACCCTGGTACCAGGTGATCCATATTCCAAGAGCGACAAAAGACCCGATCGCCTTTACTGAAGTATACCAGGGAGAGACAGATCCAGTGCTGCATACAGACAATTACGTAAAGAAGTGGACCAAAAAGGGATGTTCGGAATAGTCTCGAATTCACAAGTTGATCTATACCTTGGGGCCCATCCCCAAGGCATGGTACCTGCATGAAGAGATTCAACAGCAGACGCGCAAGTAGAAAACACTCAAGTAAGTATTCTACTCTACTTTTGAATATCTAGGTAAAACTCTTGGTGTCACATCTGCTCTTAAATCCATGAAAAATTGATGTTAAATATACAGCCAGACAGACCGCAAGGATATGTTTGTAAAGTGCATTGGTATAAGTTGCAGCCGCAAGAACCAGTGAGAAACTGGGCCTTTTAGTATTGCGCTAAGATATATATAGAACCAGAGGAGGAAGATCATTCAGAAAAGTTGTGGTTCTTACATTTGAATCAGAAAGAGAAAGGTCCATAAAAGAAACAGCGGATGATCCGACAGGGAAGATATATAGGGAATTGTAAGGATCAAACAGTTTCATATTGGCGCAGAAGACCAACCTCAGTTGGCTTTTATTGAAGATTATTGGGACAATTAACTGTATCTGAGGTTGCGGCACTACTCAAAGAATATGTATACCTATTCTAGAACTTCACGTAGATGAGGGGGATTAAGGGAGAGCTTAGCGAGATGCAGATAAAGCTGAAAGAAAATGCCAAGCCGATCAAAAGAAGGTCATATTTATTTCATTCCAGAATAAAATAAGCAGCCTTGAGCAATATATAAACCCCAAAAAGTCAATAATAGAGAAAATGCTTCTCGTAGCTATTTACATATCGTTATTCACACTACTTGATCATATAAGTTATTAGGATATCACTATCTCTATTACTTACATTTATTATGCTCTTACTTATCCATAACGAATAGCACTAATCACGTCAATTGTATAGAGAAACCAGTACGTGTTACTAGTACAGATTAGTATAACTTCAATGTTCTTTTCATTAATTACACTATCCTTTACCAGACTGAGATCAGTATAAGGTAAGTAGATCAGTAATCGATGTGATACTCTATTACACTTACAAGCACCTATACTAGATCATGTTAATACTAGTAAATGGTTCTCACTCAGCATTACCTTATTAGGATAACTCATACTACTTATACGGGATTTATACTAGTTGTTAAACTTTTTTCATAGTTACAGTAAGCATAGAGTAATGAAATCTAAATACTATTTAGCTATTACCATATATAATTGATGTTATAATAAAGCGCCTTCTTGTCATACCAGTACTCGTATGTTAACGTTATGACCATATATATTATATTATCGTGAGTTTATTATGTTATAAGCTTACTACAAATCTGAATAGTAATGACAATGTAGTTAATTAGGGAAAAATAGGTACTTTTTTTCATGAACACGCTTGAAACTTATGCATACTAATAAAAGCGGTAAACTGAGATAAGCAAGTTGATTCGTTGTATTGATTGTAAGCTCAACTATTGCCATTGATTACACATAATGCCTTAATATGGAAAGAGCTGGTATTTTTATATTCAATGCAAGGAATTTATGATAATGTGAAAGTGATTATAGTGTTACTTGCTTCTACATAGGTTATGCTTATACAACACACTACTTATGTATAGTTCTATGATGAAGCTCGTGTTCATAAGAGTTAAGCTAGTATCATGCACAGTAAGCATCAGCTTGTATTACTTGTACAACGAGTAAGAGCTAATTGTATATCCCTAATTTGAACCCTTACATATTGGATACGTGCTTATAAGCTTAGTAAGATGAATGGTATTACTTCATTATCTTACCTTATTCTATGTCAATATGATAGTTATTTATACCTATACGTTTGATGTAATAGTACTATCATAATATGGGTTATTACACTATGCTTACATAATACTGATTGATAAACATGTACATATCCAGCTTAGTATGATCTCCATATGTAGAAGCTTACTCTTGTAATGAGTTTTTATAGCTGTTACTACTATATTTCAATTAAAGGAATGCTTATAAGGGTAACATACTAGTTTCATTGTTACGACCCTTGTGTTAATCGTAATGACTCTTACTTGTATAAGTAATAAGGTTGATTAGGATCATAAGCTTATCCATTGGCTCTCGCACTGTTTCCCAATACGGCTCTCGCTCTCATGCTACCGTTTATCGCGCTTAGCGTGTAACAGCCTCAGCTCCGGCTATAGAAAGAGATCAATTCTGGTCCCCCACACCATCTCTTGCACCAGTAGCAGACCCAAATGCGATTCATTCTCCGCCGGATCGAGATGCAGTTCCATATCCAGCTAGCAGGGATGCTATTACCTCTGCCAATACCTGTGTCTCTGTCTTTGATGCTTTCACCCGATAAACTGGATCTTTTGCTATACTGATGAAACTACTAAAACCACCTTTTATGCATTGTATATTTGGGTTAACCTGACCTTCCCTTCGCTCACAGTTAAGTGAAATGGCACATTCTCTAGCTTTGCATACAATTGCTTGTGTTCGGGCCGTGGAATGTGCTTGCATAGCTACTAAATGGATTGCTGTTATGATTGATGCCCTTTCATTTTAGTGTATCGAGGTGGTCCACCGTTTGATTCGTAGTTTATATATAGTTATATATAATGCATCAACGTGCCCAATTGCACTACTGAGTTATATGATCTATACAACGTTCTCGTTGACCAATTCATGTGTGCTTCCCCATGGACAACTCACGAGTGCTACCGGCTTACAGAAGGAAGAGAGTGACTTTAGACTCAAAAAGTTGGTGTCTGCCTCGCACATGCTTTCACTATAGAATGGGGTAGTAATGTAGTTGTAGTTTCCCGCGTATCTAGTTCCATTCATAAGTAAGCGATTTGGATTGGTTCGCCTATTTTTATATTCAATTTATTTAGCCATTGTATTGACCAACCGGCTACTGAGATATACTACCATAGAGGAAGGATCGGCTACGGTAAGCTCTATGAGGCTGTTCGGGTTGTTAAATAGGCTAGGGCGTGTCCTGTGCCGGTTCGGGCTGTTTGGGCTTTACCTGCAACTGTTCGGACGGAATTAGGA
>Ga0233342_1000359_pt1 | contig 12471 bp, 6 predicted proteins | sample GEONDECOMP273_FD_180706 | JGI IMG/M metagenome (GOLD analysis project Ga0233342, IMG submission 180706) | Leaf litter microbial communities from Shasta-Trinity National Forest, California, United States - GEON-DECOMP-273 | ecosystem: Environmental > Terrestrial > Plant litter > Unclassified...
TGGAATAATGCGGTAGCGATCTATTTCTTCTCCCCCGGTATCGGCTATGCGGTAGCGTAAATCGGTACCTCTATCCTGGGGATCACCTCTCGTCCTAAAGTGACCGGTGGTAAATGAGGGGCTTCCATTTAATAATGGCAACGGCTATCCATCGGCTAGCGGGTATGCTAACCTCCCATAAAGAGGTTATTCTTTCGGCAGTGCCAGGTGGTTACCGGTGCCGTTGAGTAGCATCAAATGCCGGTGCCAATCCATTGAGTAGGAACCGTTGAGTATCAGATCAAGTAGCCGCCGTGTAGCCGCCGTCGAGTATCCCCTCCTGTGAGATTATAGGCCCCTCAAATTGTATTAGATCTAGCGGATTCGAGCATCCGGGTATCCTAATGTATTAGAGCGGATTATAGGCATCGGATTATAATGGATTATTCTTTTGTTTCTTTGAACCGATGTCTTCTTGTCAGTTTTGGAGACGTCTTCTTTTATGTTTGGGAACCCATAAGGAGGTGGTGGTCACTGAAACATATCCCTCTGCCCTATAACCTCGACCCTCGATCTATCAGGAATAATAATATACCTCGAACTCTATCGCTATGGAACTATGGGAGGAGGAATAATATTACTGGGGCTAGATGAAAGGAGACGATAATGCATTACATACGTGAATTCACAAGAGGGAAGATCATAATAGGCCGATAAGCAAAAATATGTTAATGAGAAATAATATCATATTCTCTTCACTACTTCTCTTGGCAATGGGAAAATAAGAGTACTCCCGGAAATTACTAGTGTTTATAAGCGAATACACAGGCTATGGGAGGGTCTATTTGCATCTCCAGTGGGATCCCCTCTTGGGCTATCCTACCAGCATCAGCTCTTGGATATAGTACCAATAAAACTCGCATGCATAGATAGAGGTGCATGGAGGAATTTATTAGGAACCGGTTTCCCCTTAGCTTCGCCTGCCCTTAGAGATCGATCGAACAAATAAAGAAAAAGCAAAAATTAGGTAGGTTTCTCTATTTCTCCGAAGAACACTCTGCCAGGGTGAAACCAGAACCAGTAAACATAAAATCACTATTTTCTCCATCGCAGCAGGCGCCTTCGGCCTTATGCGGCTCTCTCAACTTACTATCTTCACATTGGTCCTTACCTAGCAGGATATTTTTTGCTACTAGGTTCAATCGTAACTTATGAGTGTATGCTGATCCCCGGACAAGCAAGGGGACTCATAGTCGTAGCCGCGCCTACACCTAATTGATTGAGTCTCTACCGACCCACCCAACCGGTAAGCATTATCTTGCTACAGACCTATCTCAGTTGATCTAGACAGAATCCTCCCTAGCGGCTTTCCTCATTATTTTATTTCCATTGTTTTATTGATCTGCCACAACAGATCTCTTACAGTATGCTTAACATGATTTACTTCTCTGCACAGTCTTGAAACAAATTAACTGAGCATTTGATGAAGTGGACAGTCTCTATATATCTATTGGGCAAGGCGGATCGATCGACCTGGGCGCTAAAAGAGGGGGTTATCTAGGGGATGGATTGTCCTCTCCAAGTGATTATTCATGTCTTGGATTAGCTGCGAAACTGCCTCCCAATTCACTCTCCTAGTCAACTGACAACTATTGATTTACTATCTTTATAAGGTCCAGAGGTGTGAGGAACCTGTAAAGCCTATTGTTCCAACACCCCCCATCAACACAACTCTCTGGAGATTCATTAGAAAAAATGACTTCTGCACACCCCCCATAATTGCAGTTGCTTTAAACCCAAGAATAGGCCAAAGTTTAACAAACATAGCTTTTTGAGAGGCTCCGTAAAGATATAAGCAACCTGATCATTTGTCCTTAAATAAACAAGATTTATAACGTTTTATTGTACTAATTATCTAAAGTAATGAGCATGAAGCTCCACATGCTTTATTTTACTGTGTGCAATAGTAATTTCTGCAATCTATAGCGCACTTTTATTATCACAATACACAATGGTAATTTTTTTGACTAGAAAACCAAGTTCACCCATAAGCGAATCCACATGCCTTTGTGTTACACCCTGTGGTGCGTGTGGTTACGATGTGAGATTCTTTAATGACAAATTATGGAGGATGGATGAGTTTCCTTAGTGACTAGTAATGTGCTTCCTTCCAGTTATTATTATTGATTTTTCATCCTATGTTGGCTACCCTTTTATACCTTATGTGTTGATGAGACTCATGCAAAACCTGATGATTAGAACCTTGGTGGCCTACGATGAGTAGTCCTTATATGATGTGTTATTCGTGCACTTAGCTGGGACAGTGTCCCTTCTTTATATTACATAATGTCATTAATATATATGCATTATACAGGTAGTAACAATGATTAGTTTCTAAATGGTGATCATGTGCTTGCTTCTATGATAAACCTAGACACCTATAAGACTATATAGATTGTGATCAGCATTGATGCTTACTTAATTAAGGTCCTACGGTGCTTGTCCGCATCGGGCAAGGTGCGAAGCTCTTGCTCGATAAAAGGAGAGCAAGGATTTAGTTAGCATTGAAGGTTCTGGATAATGGCTATGTATACATTGGTAATTCAGGAATGATGATTAGCATGATTAGCCCTTTACGGTATAATGGGCATTATATACACTTGTAGTTTCACATTACATATTTATGTATTTCTACTTTATATATTGATGATTATATTTATTCAAGCATTGGTATCCTTTATGATGACTATGTAGCATGGATGACCCTTGATGATAATTTGGTATTATCTATCCTTATTAGATATGGTTTATGATGAATACATTCATGATGTATATGTGTATAGGAATGCCTTACTATGTTGCCTTATTATGATGTATGCATATGTTGGACGCCTTTTTATGAAGTGTACATGTATAGGTGCATTGTCATTGATATGTTTCATATTATGGTGAGATTGCTTGGATGGTGATGGGGGTAAGGCAGTTGAATCAGCTATTAGCCTTAGTAGTGACAGTAGCTAGCTTCACTGTTTCTTATTACTTTTCCATTGGTAGGAAGTGAAGGCATGAACAGTTGAGGGAAGGGCAGAGGTAATAGTAGTAGAGGCGGAATAGCCTTTGGAGAACCATAAACATCACAGTAAAAAGCAGGAGAAGCAGCAGTTTACTACCTAATTGACTCAGCAATTTGAAAGCGAGATAGCCCTTCCCCTCCTTTGTCGGGAAAGAGCTCCGCACCTTTTTTACAGTGTTGTTCCAATTATGCATCTTCGTTGTGCAGGTGTCCGTATCCGTAGATATAGAAATCCTATCCGTGAACCCTAGTATACTCATCGCCTTATTAGGGATTTAGTTTCTCATTTTGTTTACCTTATTGGCCACATGGGCCCTGTGTGCCACCTCTCCCTGCATATCACTCAAGTACCTCCTTACCCGGCTATGTAGGTCATCATACTCCATGTATAATTGCACCTGGTCTCTTCTTTTTCTATGTCTTCTATTCCGTAGCTCCACATGGAGCCCTTTATTTCTCTTAGTTTATCTACCATCTGCCTCACAACAGTATATCTTCTTCTTCTTCCCCTCAACCGAGTTAATTCAAAAAGAAATAAAACATAGTATTATCTATTCCCTTTTTCAGTCCTGAGTGAGTCTCTTCTCTTGTCTAGTCTCCTCAATCCTATCCATTTATTGTAATCACCTCGTTGTTATAAATTTATAAAATGAATTGAAGGGCTCGATTCTGCCCCTTACCTTAGTAATGGGATTCTTGTTGTCCATGCACTTTGTTGAATGTGCATAACATCCAGTTGGTGAACCTGTCCTATCTTTCCACCATCTTTGATTCCTTTACATCTTGAAAAATTCATCGGAGCATTAGCATCACCTGAGGTACCTTCGTGAGGACGTCAGTGCATGCTTGCATAATACATTTTGCTTTGTGAGTGTGCACATCCTTTGGTGAGCCTGATGTGCTCCTCTTTCTGTTGTTTGGGTTCCCTTAGTTTGGGTTTACTTTGTCAGTTTGTCTTTTCTTTGTGGTTTGGTTGTGTTATTTTTCGTAATACCATTCCTCTCTTACTTTGTATACTCCCTTTGTATACTCCTTAGTGCCGGGGATATAGTTGATTACCTTTTATGTTTGGTTACTTGGTTGGTTCCTATACTTGGTCCGAGCTTACTAGTTCATAGTAATGCCATCCCGTAAGAACTCGCCTCGTGTTACTACCACTTCCAGTCCTCTTCTGAAAGGAGAGATCATAGTTTATCTCAACTACACTACCTCTAGTCCACTCATGGACTGCTTTCTTGATGCCAAAGATCGTCTTTTGGAAGAGATGATTGAAACCTTTCACTCTACACAGATATCCCAACAATCCTCCCTTATTGTCCTATCGGAGGGCAACCCTAATTTTTTGGTTTCAGTCCTATGTCCCTAGCCTCGATACCTTTTCTACAAAATGATTTGAAGTAGTCCAGATACAAACTTATAATATAGACCCTACAATTTGCTTCATTATGTTTTATGTCACACTTTGATCAAACAAATAGCTCTAAAGCCCTTCAGCTAGAGTAGCTTGTTTTATACTGCTGGACCTCCTCCTCACGCTAATACACATACCCATGCCACTGGTCCTTATATTCCTAACCCTAGCATGGGTACAAAAAAGTGTGTCCCTATATAGCCCACTATATAGACCACTTACCCAGTTGTGACCACTACAGTTACGTCTCCTATAAACTTGACCTACTAAGTGGCCACATGCTTATACATAACTCAGGCCCACATCAGGCTTATACACATCCTCCTCCTTTTGGTACTCAGTTTAGCCTATCTGTAATGCATGCTCATGCTGGTGCTTCTTCTGCTGGTCCCTCACATATTGGCACTACTTCTACTACCACGCATGTTGGTGCTTCTACTACTATGCACACTACTCATGGTTGTGTCCTCTTTCATACCACTTAGAGATAGAAATTCTATAATACCAGTAACCCAGTAGGTAAAGTTCATTTCAGATAGCCTTTGCATACTACCATTATTTTAACTCATGCCTACTACTCCAGCTTACAAAAAGACATGCATATCTTCTCATCATAGGGACTTGTGCTTGGAACTGTACCTATCCAGAGACCTTTCACCTCGTTTATCCTTGCCCGATGCGGACAAGCACCGTAGGACCTTTTTTTTATCCTCAACCTAGCCATCAGGTTTTGTTACCAAAGAGTTATCTAAGACTCCTTTTCACGGTCGAAGCGCGAAGAATGCATCGTATATAAATGTGATGACTAACTGCCTGTGCTTGGATGACCCTGGAAAATACTCGTAATAATTCAGGTGATCCCCAAGAATGGTATATTTGCACTGCTTTAATTGTGTCAAGGCCTGACGCTGTAATGAACCAAGCATGTGTTACGGAGAGCGAGCAATAGTGGAGCACTTTAAAGAGGCTCATAAACAAATGGATCAACCATAAAGCAAAGGTAACAGCAGATTGGCACGCAGAACCAAACCTAAACTTAATCAAAAGAATACTGAAGGTCCGGAGGTCTTGCGCTTCTGAGGGCAAGGCCATGCGCACCCGAAGGAGGCTCGCCGCTACATTAGAGATCGATTGGAAGATACAAAAGTGGGACGCACAAACTAACTTTTATGCTATACACCTTGAAACCTTTGCCCGAAAACTGGAATAAGGTGGAGAGGGAGGCCCTAAGACTTAGATCCCACTAGCTTCGGCCATTCCCGTCCAAATAAAACACCTCTAGGCTGATTACCTCTTACTTTTAAGTGTTCCTAGCAAACAGAGAGATGAATAGGCAAGCAAACAGCAGCACTCCTTTAGACAGGTATTGCCTTAATTTGAAGGCTAATAGTCCCTTTTTCATGCTAATAGTCCCTTCCCCTCCTTTGTCGGGAAAGAGCTACGCACCTTTTATAACACTTGCTTAATGAATGCTTTGTCGCTACTGCACTATACCTGATCTTATCGGGGGGACGAGCTGAACCCAGCCAAGATACAATTCATTAATTAAGAAGGGTTGAAACAACTTAATTAATGCTTGAACCATTATTCATTTAGTCCCGGACTTTTCATAAGAATGAAATTACTAGAATGGTGAGGCGCCTTAGTATAAGGCGTTCTTCGGTCTAATTACCAAAGTAATTGAAATACCACTGATGGTTGAGCACTCTTCTTCATTGACCCGAGGGTAAATTAGATTCTTTTTCAATACTTGGTTGCCAAATCTATTTGGTAGGTTCGAATCCTACTGTTCCTAAAGCGATGGAAAGAAACAAGAGAGATAGAGATAAACCAGTTTCAGTCTAATAAGATAATATATTCTTCTATTCTTTTTGTAGAATAAGGATGGTTTGATCGAATCAAGACCCAGCCAGCTTGCTTCTCTTGCTTAAGAAAACTCTGTAGCAGTAGCAGCCCATATCCTTCAGCAGCAATCTTAGCTATTATATTGAAAAGTAAAATGACAGGTTGTTAACGGGATATTAGCGAGGACTGGCGATGGGAAGCCTGCTCTACGAAGCAACTACTAGGCCCGAAAGCACGTAGCACTATAACGATACACGTAGCTCATGAAGATTAAAGTAGACCACTCAATCTTCAACCGCTGCTTCTGTCTGCTTTGATGCTGCTTGCTCAAATGTGAGTCAACTTGATTAATTCATTACACATTAGACTATGTTTTTGCAAGACAATATATATTTAGTGCGTGTTTACTTTATACATATCATACTGGCATATATAAGTTTCAATGCGCCATTTTAATCGATATACGATGTCGCATAGATAAGTTTACCTTGTAGTTGCAGGTGTTGATGCACTTGGATCTACTCAACAACTTGACTCGCCTCTCTTGGTTGGGGTGTACCACAGACACGAACCACCCAGATCTGATTATTACCATTATGCTTGCTGGCTGGGAAAGAGGAGCAGAGACAGCTAGCTCAATGGCAGGTTTCAAGCGCATAGATAAGTTTGGCAAAGAAATAATAACTTCGGAAAGCTATCGAGTGGGCTAGTTTCCAGTCCAAAGAAAAGAAGAGGATCGACAACACCACATCAATATCAATTTAGTCTCCTCTCCAAAGCCCCATAGGAGAATACCTAGCTCTACTCTGCTGTGCTTAGCTGTAGCTGCTGCTTTAGTGCCGGGAATCTAGTGCGAGTTCAATTTGACCTGGGACTCTGGAGGCTCCTACTAGACCTAGAGTTTATGCCAGACGGGAAGGCATAGAGATACGATGTAGATAGAGACTTACTTACCATCGTTTACAAATAAAAATAAGAACTACCTATTTTGGTCTAAACTCGCATTTCTACGTTGAACTTGCCTTTGTAATTTGTAATCTATGCCATCTGCCTCACCTTTCACCTTTTGCCAAGAGCAGGTACAACAGCAGGAAGGAAGGAGGTCCTGGTTGTTGCGAGGCCTTGCCGAGAGAAGAAACTCTCATTCGGGCAAGCGTTAGCGATTGAAACAAAAAGAATAGGGGGTTAGTGAGGCCCCGAGAGCAGCTTAAGCCTTTTTAGAAAGGAGAGAAGAGGTGCACAAAACAAATAACTTATCCATGCAAGGTGCAACAAACAATCTTAAGTTGAGTTGGATGTGTACCCAGCGAATCAGAAGGTGTCCCGAGTTCTAGCCCACACATTAGCGCCTGACATAGCGGCGGGTGCAGCAACTCATAGCCTCTCGTTTATTGCCGAGTCATAATCGACTATAGTGTGAGGTGGCACCAACAAAACAAAATTATCCATGCATGCATTCGTGCTAAAAACAATCTGTTTATTTAGTGTTGTGTCCGTCCTTGTTCCAAAAGAAATGATAACTTCTAATTAGTGCAACTTGTTTGAAAAGAAAAGAATAAGAAATAGAGTCTCCATTCTTTTAATAAAGAGTAAAGAGTTCAATTTAAACCTCTTACTATATGATTACTATATAAGCTCGCATACAGAAGTTGAACTTGTCCATAACAAATCAATTCCTCTGAAGCTTAAATTCTAGCTACTCTAACTTCCGCGCATAGAAACGTTTCACTTTTCCATTGAGAGATAGGTGGGATGCCGTCGATTGCTTTTAGGTCTGCTGGTTAGCTTGCCTGGGTTTACACATTTGAGGCACTTTGTTGAGGACTTCTTTGAAGACACCACGTATAGGAGTGCGTAGTGTAGGTGTAGTTATTGAGCAACGTAGAAGAGCACGCACATAGAGCTACTCCAGGATATTGTGTGTGTATGTGAACACCAGTGAAAAAAGCCATAACTACTAGCCATGACTAGCTGTAGTTATAAAGTAAGTTCACACTTACTTGCCCCTAAGTTCTTTATTTCTCGACTACCCTTATTGATAGAGATAGAGAGTTTTTATCATCTGAGAGCGCAAATAAGCTATGAGTTGTCTACATTACGAAGTAAAGAGGCACTTCTGAGCAGAAACGAAGCTATGCAGTTGTTTGTATCCATTAGAAGAAGCAGAGCGTAAGTGAAGCTAGTCTGAGCTACAGCGAAGAAGCTAGAAGGGATTCGATTCCTCTTTTTTTATCCATCCACTCCATTCCTTATTTTAAAGAGAGGATAACTACTGGGAATGTCAGCAGTTCCTATCCTATTTAGTTCTTTAATGAGATTATAGGGATGAAATTCCTATTTTGACAATGTGATACCCGTAAGGGGGATTAGTTCTCTCTAGCTTGACAACCATCCAATAGGGGAGTGTAAGTTCTCCCCCTTATTCTAATTTAGAAAAAATGTATGTAACAAGAAATAAATACATCGATATACAATATATGATATTGCATCTATACGTTTAACTGTGTGCCATTGTAATTGGTAATCTGAATATGAATATGCAATCTTAGCGCATACGGAAATATACTAATTGTAGTTAGTAGGGCTAGTATAGTACTACTTGGGAAGCTAAGTAATAATCCAGTGAGTAGAATAATATCCATGGTAGCTCTAAGGAGCTCTAATCCAAGTGATGAGGTGAGTGATACAGTCCTCCAGCAGTTCATAGGATGGTCTGAGCTGGCTAGTCCAGGCTGATAGCCAGTTGTTGTAATAGCCATGCGGGGGGGGTATATACAGAAGGGCCATAAGCAGCAGCCTTAAGAAGGGTCATACCAGTCTAATAGCTATAAGCCTATAGTCATTGCTATAAGCGCTCTAGTCATAGCCATATCCCCTACATAATCACAGCTGCATTATAATAAGGTAAGTTCCTTAGTAAGCTCCATAAGGTAAGGTCTCTTTACGATCAGTTCCAAGGTGCGTAGCTCTTTCCCGACAGGGGAAGGGTTCCCTATCCCTATGAGACAGGCGGGATGGATTCCCCATTAGCTTTGTTTAGCGCCTTGATACTTGCCATATAGTCACTCGCATATATAAGTTTCTTTTATACCTGCAATGTTGGTTACTGACTACCTTGGAGCCACCATCCATACAATCTTGAGATCAGGATTGATACCACTAATACTACTAGATCCAGGTTCGATGCTGCCAGGAGGTAGGTTATCCACTTCCGGTATACTCTCCCATGTCCAGTGTAAATGCCAGGTTCTATGCACTAATCCATTGTAACAAGAACTCAATACATCCGAGAGGAAAGAGAAAATCCCACCAAGTTCCCAAGTTTCCAACAAATGGGGAGAATAATTGAGAAATAGCCGCCAACCAAAGACATTGGTTGAAGCCATGTTGTTTACTAGATGAGCGTCTACCGGTTCGGACCTCATAAGCAGCATCTTTCGTCTCGGTCTCGTTCCTCAGTACCTGTTCTGGCTTAGGTATAGAGGTCATAGGTCTCTAGGTATAGAGGTCATAGGTCTCTAAAGAAGGTGGTTAGTACAAGATTGATGAAAGTCCACTCTAATCTATCAAACTTGATTTATTAGTTTACTCCTGGACTTATAGACACAAATAAGGAATTGACTTTCCCCTATTAATTACTTTTCTCTCCCAGCCTTTTAATAAATGAAATGAAACCCTTTCAAATTAGACTTATACTACCCTCTCCTTTTAGTCGAGACCTCCTATTAACTAGCAGATGAAGGGCGGACCTGGAACCCCTCTCCCTTATGGTCGAGCGGCTCCGCCCCTTATAAAAGAAAGCCTAGCCTAGTATGAGTCCCAGACTTCTCGACTCCGACTCATACCTTCGATATGACTTTCTTTAATTCCCAACTGAATTAACGAGAGCAAAGCCCTTGGCTCAGCAGACTCCGACTCAACAGACTGATATCCGGGTAAATAAGATCATGGTTAAGCAGCATAGCCCAACCCATACTCGAATGCTGGCTCAGAGAGACATGAGTGCTCCTCGGAACTAGAATGATTAGACTCCCACTCATAAGATGGTTCAAGATGAGGAACAAGTACTGGCTAACGATATCGGTCTCGTCTCCTTTCCCCTCGTTCAGTCTACCTGAGCTCGCTTCTCTGGCTTGGTGGTCACGGATCATATATATATGATAGTTTCAATAGGGTCTTTAAGGTCAAGGACAGGGTGCATGCGATGCGGAGGTCTTGACTTCGATCCCTGGCTTAAGCGACTAAATAGCTTAAACGACTAATGAGTTCAACATCCGGCTCTTAAAGCCTTTGATTTATTCCCACTCTTTAGTGGACACCCTTAAGCCTTCTAAACTCCCGGCATTGATGACTAAGAATATCTGGGCTTAGACTAAGACTTTGATCAATGCTTAGACGACTGGTAACTGGTCTTCTTCGCCTTCGGCCTTCCATGACCCTTCGTCATCGACCTAACCTGCCCTGGCTTAGAGCCTTGGTTGATACCCTTCGACAACGAATTGTGACCTGCCTTTATTTCCTCACTGAATCACTCCTTGGTATGAGTCAGATTAAGAATTAATCATTAATAAAGCTTGCTTGCTTAGTATACTTATTGGCTAAGCTTACATAAAACCTTGCCTTCGGAAAATGTCTTCTCCCTTGAATATCAAAGCAGGTGAGTGCCTCGGGAGTCTGTCTCCGGGGGTTTGCCTTCATGAGATGAGGATCGGTATACAATTTGCTAGCTGTGTACGCTCGACCAAAGAAAGAATTTAGTGGCTGCTGGTCATTCTTTATAATATATGTAATTACGCTAGGGAGTGGGCTATTTGGATCTGCGGTACTAACAAAACCGGAACACAGGGGTGCTTTCAGACGATGGGACCATACATACTTTGAGTTTCATATTTGGATCTTCTTTCAGTAAGGGCTAAGAAATAAACGAGGTCCAGTTCTTCATAGAGAGCAATACAGCACCTTAAGACTAAAGTTAGTGTACATAGGGCAGCAGTCCAGAAGAGGGCTCGACTTCATCAGCTAGGTCCAGTTCATATTGGGCTTTAACTCTAAGTGCTTAAGACGGGATTCACACAGATCCAAGTGCATGGACAAAGATAGGTCTCTTAAGAGTTTCAATGCTGGACCAAAGTGTCTCATTGATGGTAAAATCATGAATGAAAAGGTGGATAAAGGTCACTGAAAGGATATTCCAAAAACAACGAAGATGGGAATTTTTTGAGTGCAAAGGTGACGTGTAAACAATAAGGTAAATTCAGTACTTAAAGGTCATAATATGAAGATGATAGAGATAGTATGAACCCCCGGTCTTCCAATAAGTGGGAATTTCACGAATGAAAAGGTGGCATGGGGTAGATCCAACAGAGAAGAGCCAGGAGACAACGTGTCAGTTAGTCTCAATTTATATGAATCTGGGCTTTGGACTTGGACGGGTAAATTCGCTAGAGAAAAGGTGGCCTATGCAAGACCTATTGGACCTTCCTTGAAGTGGTAAATCCAAGAGCGAAAAGGTGGCCTACCTAAAGTAATGGGCAGAAGCGTTCAACCAACGGGGAGGTAATCTCTAGGTGCTATTATCTGAGTACACAGTTTCTGCTTGCTACCCACGCATTCGAAAAAAAAAACACAGTCTGCTCTGAAACACGTGTATGGTCGCACCCTTCAGTGGCTTCATTTATCTTATTAAGTTTCTCTCTTTAAGTTTCTCTCTAACGACCTGTTTATTAGATCTATAAATGGATACTCTTTATGTTCTTATTTTTAGATCTCTCGCCCGCGCCTATTTTATGGATTGAAAATACTGTCCATGGTAAAAGAACATTGCAGAGCCTTTGTTGGTATTTCATGAGAATCCTGGTCTCCATTAAACGCCAACAGCCAGTCCAAGTGAGATCCTACTTACCTGTTCTAACTACTTCTAATGGAAATGCTATATGGAGGATTTACTTATAAGTAAGGGATTTGACCGGATTACCTTGGGAACAGAAATCGCCCACACTGATGCATTAAAGAAAGCCAAAAGGGGACAACAAAAATAATGCAGCACGTGGATTGATAAGGAACCAGCCCATTCTACTCTACTGGGGATTTATTCTCTTATTGAGAGGATCAGCCCAGGATTGAACCAGTGCCTTCCTTCCATATAATGACGTGATTACAGTAA
>Ga0233342_1000360_pt1 | contig 12447 bp, 8 predicted proteins | sample GEONDECOMP273_FD_180706 | JGI IMG/M metagenome (GOLD analysis project Ga0233342, IMG submission 180706) | Leaf litter microbial communities from Shasta-Trinity National Forest, California, United States - GEON-DECOMP-273 | ecosystem: Environmental > Terrestrial > Plant litter > Unclassified...
AGCAGCCAGCCAAGAACTGACAGATTCACCAGATCCATGCAGGGCGAGCACTACTATGGATTCGGTTCGAAAAGCAAGGTGCGCAGCAAGAGCGAAATTGGGACAATACGATAAATAAATAAATAAAGCGGCAAAGCTGTATCAGCAGCTGGTTCGTTAGCTTTCAGATATAAAAAAGAATGTTCAAAAAATACCAGGCTGGGCTTTCGGAATTTCGTCGTGGCCGTCAAGCATAAAAGTGACTACACCACTATATGTTTACCTACCGGGGGATACGAGTGTTACTTTATACGTTACACCCTACATTGCGCTTGGCTTGCACTTTATTTAAGTTTCACTAAACACCTCAAAGTTTTGAACACGATCCGACCTAAAGTAGCTCAAACCGCATATAACTGCACCAAGGAATGTTTTGCATGTGGACAAAGCTGGTCCCCCATCCTGGGTATGAGGGACTGGATATTTTCACTATAACATTCACTAAAGGCACTAAAACAGTTACCAGCTGCTCTAGGTGCCTTAAGTACCAAACAACAACTCCCGCTTACCTCCCTTTAATCTTTGTATCCCACACTCCAAACTCACAACTTTAAGGGGAAGAATTCACCAAAGACCTACCTAAGGCCCAACGAAGGTGGGAAATTGACTAATAAAAGTGGGCGTGTGGATATGTGGAACCCGCTCGCCTTGTGCACAACGTCTTCAAATGGCATTCTTCCAAACAAAAGAAAATGTCGCTTTCCAAGGCTAGTAGGTATTTGAACCTCAGTCCACTTCTCTTTATCCTCTTTGTTCACGGCAGGGGCGTTGTCTTAAAACACGTTACGCCTTACTTGGTATATATAAGTCAAGGGTGCAGCGATACATGTTATATACCCAACGGTCAATGGATTCTTGATTGATCGATTGAGGGAATCATCTAGTAAGAGTTCGCGCTCGCCATAATTAATTTTTTCGGATCTGCAGAGGGTTTATATCTTAATAATAAGGAGGGGGACTGTAGGTAGATCCGAGCTCACCGTGCAGCAGAGGAGTGGTGCTTCAAGATCTGTATATTTTGGTGGAGTTTTAAATTGTTATTTTCCACGGTTCTATTTTGTTCGACTGGTTTTATTCCAGACAGATCAAGGCGCAGAGCTTACCGAGCGAGATGCCAGGACCCTTGCTAACTGCTAGAGGAGGGAGAGTGAATTACTCCATTTCCAATTCACATTAAATCCACCCAATAAATAGGCTGGTTGTGAAATGGATATTGCCAGGTCACTATAGTACCGGCGGCATCTCAATTATCCATGGCCTATACAATATAGTAAAGGTTAGTTGTCTATGGAGCCCTTCCCGCTTCTATTGGCTCTACGCCTGGCCCTTCCGGCGCTTTCCTCCCTCTTATTATTCCCCTTATCAACAGCGTTCAGTTTACTTGCACTGCCACTGATCCCCATAATTGAGGAGGTACCGCCGATTCACGGTTTACAATACCTGGGATAAATAACCCCCACCGGTCACTGTATGCCGATAAAACCTAAGTCACAATAGGTACTGATTCCCAGTTGTTTATACTCAGTTGTCATTGCCGAGAATACTTATTTCTTTGTTTTTAGTATAGTCAGTCGTTGCTTACCCTTACCCTCGATTACTGCCTTTACACATTACCTACCCACCTGAAAGACCTAGACCTGGTCTCCCTAAATCACGAACTTCATGAATGCTTAGGAAGTACAGGTATTCACTTATATGATACGGGCGGGATGGCATGAAAAAAATCTTACCCTTACTTTAGTACTACCTTAACCCTAGTCCTTGGAGTGCTGCTCTTGGAAATGATCCTGGAAATGCTGGGAATAATAATAATAATAATGGTTCGACTTATGCCGCTGCTTGTGCTGCTTGGACCGGTTCTGCTTATTCTAATGCTGCTAGTATAAATTATGCTCGTTCAACTGGTGTTAATGGGGATGCTGAGTCAACTGAGACTGGTAATCCTGCTCCTTCAACAGCTTATGGAAATGAGACTGGTAATTATGCTGCTCCAAACAGCTTATGGAACCGCTCCTGGGAATGCGGATGGAACTGCTACGGGTAATGCTTTTGGTTCAAATAATGCTTATGGAAATAAAGCTCCTTTAACTGGTGCTTATGGGGATGCTTCCCCTTCAACTGCTTCAGCTGCTGGTCCTCCTTTTGATCTTGGGAATAATTAGAATGATTCCGCTTCAACTGCTGCTGTCGGGAATGATGAGACTTAAACTGCTTATAGAGCTTCTGCTTGGGCTGAAAATAATAATGCCGGTTCAACTAATACTGAGGATGCTGTCGGTTCAACTAATGCTTATAATCCTTTTTTTCTGGGCGTGATGCTGGGAACAATGCTAGTTCAATTGGTGCTCCGGGAACTGATAAAGCCGGGGATGCTGGAACAAATGCTGCTTCAACTTATGCTGGAAATTACCCTGGAACTGCTCCTGGAACTTAGCCATTTAAACTGGTGTTTCTTCTTTTAATGATCCTGGAACTGAGGAAGCTTAGAACGCTGATACGGCTGCTACTTCAAATGGTGCTGGAAATTAGACTAGAACTGCTTGTCGTTCTGCTGCCGGGACTTATGCTGGGAATAAGGTTCCTTCAACCGCTTATGGGAATTAAGCTGGTTCAACTGGTGTTGAATTGGTGCTTATTAAACTAGTGCTTCTCAGGATGTTGGAAATAATACACTTTGAAATGCTGCTTTTGCTGCTTGTCCTGGGTATGCTGGTTTAAATGATGGTACTGGAAATCCTGGTTCAATTAATTCTGGTGGTTTTGCTGCTTTGGCTGGAAATAATGTAGGTTCAATTGATGCCCCAGGAACTTAGGAAGCTGGTCGTGAGGCTGCTCCTTCTGTTTATGGAGATTCTCCTGGTTCAGCTGGTGCTTATGGGGATTCCGCTGGTAATGCTGCTCCTCCAACTGCTTATGGAAATGATGGGCGTGTGGAACTGCCGATATTGTAAAATAATGGCGGTCTGGGAATGATGCCAGTTAGATTGCTTATAGGAACTGTGTACGACTTATGATGAAATGCCCATGTACGAATTATAAACGTTGTACGCGTTCCAATGCCCGTTTCAAATTATGCTGATGGTAATGATTCTGCTCTTTATGCTGTTGGTGCTTATTATACTGCTTGAACTGCTCTTGGAACTGCTGCAGGAAATGATACTGGAACTGTTCCGAGAACTGAGGCTTGGAATGACTATCTATTGTATGGAATTGAATCTCTATTTGCTTGCTTGGAATGCTGCTCCTTCAACTCCTCTTGGAAATGCTCTCGGGAATGATGCTGAGAATGAGACTTGGGCTGGAAATCCTGGTGTTCCTGTAAATTATGATGATGCCTGGAATGCTTTTGGAAATGATCCTGATAATGCTGGGATTGCTGCTCCAACTGCTTATGGATATACTGAAACTGGTGCTTATGGAAATGCAGGGAATCCTGGTTCAACAACTGGTGCTTCTGGGAAGACTGTTAAGAATAATGCTCCTTCAAATAAGAATAATGCTCCTTCAAATGCTGATTCTTAAACTGCTTATGTAAATAATTCCATTTCAACCTCTGGTTTTAGTGATCCTTGTTGTTCTGCGTTGTTCTGCTTGGCCTACCCTTTCTTGGTTCAGCTGCTGCAAATGCTGCTCTTGGTACTGCTGGTCGTTCTGCTTATGGAAATGCTGAGGTTGATTGAATCAATAGAGAAAGCCGGTTAAACTAGTGCTTATGGAAATGATTCTGGTTTGGCTGGTTCAATACTCATATGGGAATTTCAGAAATAAAAGTGGGCATATACAGATGATATAAAGATAATGTTCACCTGGTTCTTTACCTAATAAAAGTGGGCGTCTCCGGATGATAGGGAGTGCTCAGAAGGCCCAACGAAGGTGGGAAATTCAATAACAAAACTGGGCGTAAGGGTGCGTAAGCACGCTCGACTTAAAAGGAGAGGGAGAACCTTACCTTTTCTTTCTTAAGGGAGAACCTTACCTTTTCTTTCTTCCTGACCCTGGCCTTCCTTCCAATGAGGGTGGTAAATTCAGTAAGCAAACTGGGCGTTTAATATAGTATAATAAAGGTGGGAAATTGCCTAACAAGAGTGGGCGTTGCAAATCTCCCTTAATGCACACACTTGTTACCCCTCATTGAATAAATATGGACGTGGATATGGAATTGCTTGCTTTCACTACTAATTACTTAATTGACCCTGCAGCAAGTTATTTTATATATCTATAAAATTCCACCCACTAATCTGTTGGACGTTCGCTTCGACCCTATCTACTATAACAAATATTTTTAGCCCTGCAGAGCGGCGTATCACCCACGATATATGTATTGGTTGTTGGTTACTTTTCCTTGCCTTATTATTAAGCCCCAGTAAAAAGAGAGAGGAAATCAGTTGCTTGCGGAGCGGCCCACCTCAAAAGAAGATGTGGCTCCATCAATAGAATCAATCTCAACATAAGTTTATTGCGACGACCTACCAATGATCCTGTGGACTCATGTTAACTCTATGCCATGCTCCTTTCTAAATTCCCCACGAGAATATATTTCTATTTCTTCTCAATCAAGCAAGGTACATGTCCTTGATGCTAGTCCGGATGATCTTTTTCACCCACAAAGAGGAAGCTAGCCCCAGATGATATTCAGATTGTCCCCCTACACTAGCGCTGTCAAACGGGTACGCTATATTTGCTTTGACTCACACAACTTATTGATTGACCCTCTTGAGCAGGGCTCTTGTACGCTCCTGCCACTAGGAAGACGAAAGGGGGAAATTCCCTATTTCATTACATATGATAAATTCCAGTTTTATGCTTTCTCCACCAGATGATAAAAATGGCTCATATGACCCCATCAAAATGCAATCTTATTGATCAACAAATGGCTAATGTTTTGTAAATCCGGTTCAAATCCATATCTATTGCTTGGCCGGGCATTCTATGACTAAATATTGTTGTTGCTTATTGGATTCCACGACTAAGAGAATGGAGAATACTACGACGGAGCTTCTAGCTTTGTCCTCCGGGTGGGGGGTATTTATTGGCTGTTGTCCCCTTGCTGATGCTGCTGTAGCTTCTGCTGTTATATTTACTATAGATTGTGTTGTTTCTATGGACTAGCAAGTAAAACATATTGATTGTGTCCAGTTGTGTTGTACTATATTTTAATCTATTACTTTGTCATGGTTAGACTTTCATAGGATTACAGACTGATCAGAATAGGCACTACCTCCCCTCCCCAACAACATGCTGGAACGAGAGAACAAACTACCAAGGGCTCCCATACGGGTCCAAACTCCCGGTAACTAACTACCCCCCCCATATTAAGTGTGAGGATGCTGCTCTGGAACTGATCCTGAGAATGCTGCTTAGCCTACTTTTCTTATAACGGGAACTAGTTCTTAATATGATTCTTCCTGGGCTTATACGATATTAGTTATTGCCGCGCCGTACTTATTAATGCTTCTTCTACTTCTTATGTAAATGACCCAGGAAGCTCCTTCAACTGCTGCTAGTTAAAATGATTATGCTGGGGATGCTCCTTCAACCGCTTCTGGAAATGAATGCCCTTATAAACTCCTTCTTCAGCTTAGGAGGAGTCCTACGCTCTATATTCAATTTATGCTGGTTAAACTGGTAATGCTGGGAATAATGCCGAGGCTGGGAATGGTAATCTTTATGCTGCAGCAGGGAATACTGCTGATGGTACTGCTCTGAGAATTGCTGGAACTACCGATGCTATTACTAGGATCCAACTTTGCTTATGCCGGCCCGAATCTTCAAACAGTTTGGGAACCCCTATTCCGGCCCGCATCTTCCTCTCCCTCTTGAGATTAGGGATAGATAGCCGAGAGCCGGGTCCCGCGAGAGCTTACTCAAAATTGAAGGCGGGTCAAACCCTCTCCCTATAAAAAGCTCACCCCATCAATAAGTTGAGTCCTAGTACCTAAAGGTCCTTCCGGTGAACTTCACTTCTGGATATGCGGGGCAAAAGGCTCACCTGCGGCCTAATCCATACTTTTTACTAGGATTTGTCGGAGGTTTGCTATTTTATAGTAAATGGAGCTTGGATCTGGCTTCGTTAAATATGGATTCAAATGGAAGCCCCGGTAGGGCTATGAATGGAAGCTCCGCGTGCGAATCTCTGCACTCACTTTACTATGAATTAGATCTACATTGGATTTACCAAATTGATATTCCGTGTGTAATTGGCGCAATAGATCGAGAGAGCCGAGGAAAGGCAGTTCAATGAATGGCAAGGGTGAGAGGCCAACTAAGTCTATTTATTCAGTAGAGCGCGCATACTATAATAAAGAAGGGGTCCTAGCGGCAGCTCGATAACTCCAAGGAATCTTTTACTAAACACCCCCTAAAATTGTATATTCATCTGAAGCATCAGACAATATGCACACCTCACCCATTTGTTGTGTGTTCCACTGGTGTGGCCCATGCATAATAAAAGGTCCTATTGGCGCATGAGACCCTTAGAACTCTAAGGTTCATGGTAAAAGTGGGGTCTTTAATATGAGGGTCCCGCCTTGTATAGTGCAGCCTTGAACGAAAGCTCTGGTAGGCATAGCTTCGAACGGGAGCTACCGGTAAACGCGGCAGTAACTCTAAGTAAGTATCCTAAAGAAGTCATATTGCGTGGGTGAAGAAGGTCCCAAGGGTTCGGCTTGTGAAGCTCCTTCTTCTAGATCGCAATCATTATTAGTAACTTCAGGTACCCTACCCGTTTTTATAAGGATTGCTCGTCAAAAATGATAATTTCTCTGGGAGGATTCTATAGAGTTCGTCGATTCAGTCAGTCATATTACGTATACTTGGTCTATTTCTATGTCCAAACAAAGATAAGGTCCTCAACCCCTTTACCCCCTTGCTGCTGGTTGATTAACCAAGCGCTGGTCAAAACGGACGGCTGCTTGCTGGGAGAACAACCGAGGGTTGGCTGGTCAATTAACCAAGAAAGATGGCTGGCGGGTATGGCTGAATGCGGACATCATACGTACAGAAAGCGGATATAGGAAAGAAAGCGTAGTGCTTCATGCGGATTTCAGGTGCAAAAGCCCATGTGTATTTCAGGGAAAGCGGACTGAATGGGTCATGGTCGAATGGTCGAATGTGGGCGTCGTGCTCCAAGCGGGAATGGGGTAATGCGGACTGGGCCTTCCAGGGTGACGTGTACTGGGAGCGAACTGAATGTGGAATGGCTTAAAGCGGAGCGGATTGCGGGAATGGGCAAATTTTAACCTACCAACCTGCATGCTGGGGTATAACTACTTGGATATCATACCGGCCATTGAGTACATCATTGCGTCTAATCATCATCGAGGACCATCCATCAAGAGAATAAAAGCCATGGAGTACAAGCATCAACTTCTTGTATCGACAGCATTGAGTAACCGGCATCGAGTAACCTCATCCATCGTATATCATGCATTGTGTAACCTATACTCTACGTGTAGATCTATGTTTATCTGTAGGAGTAGCCCCATCGAATAGTCCCCGTTTAGTAGCTCTAAGTGTCAGCGGCTGGCTGTAGGAATTAAGGTTCCGTATCGTTCAGTGCGGAGCAGGTAGTAACCATGACGGCTTCGCACCTGTTTTACTGTTATTTAGCAATTGTATATTCTATGCTCATTTTGTAATTTGTATATATACGTATATAGACCAATCTAAGTATAAAGTATGGGGGTTTCCCCGTGTTAGGGCCAGTGGGGTATCTTCCCACCATACTATTACCTCCTCCCGGGGCAAAAGTAGTTGCCTAAGATAAGAAATAAAGACTGCGCCCTTCCCTTCAACGACTATTGGGAACGCTCTTAACCAAGGTGGTTTCAACAATCGATCCTTCCGCCCACATGATATCATCTATTGGGAAGCTTGCTCGAATAACGCTCCTTCCTTTCTCACCAAGTGCGTCAACCTGTCGATTGATCCTTCACACAATGAAGCTGGGATTCTACGGATCCTTCCACACGAAAGTAGCAGCAATGATCTGGGGCTGTTTTGCCTATCTATCTGGTTGGACGCTCTTGTCCTGACCTTACTTGACCTTACCTTATCTGACTTGACCTGACTACCTGACCTTACCAGGCTTGAAGTGATCTGGCTTGACTTGACATGACCTGGCTGGACTTGAGGTTACGTGAGGTGACATGACCTGACCTTTCCCGACTAGCAGTATGAACGCTCTTACAAAAGGATGAAGCTTGCTGGATGAAGGCTCTTTAAGTCTTCGCCTTTCCGCTTCAATAAATGTCCTTGGTAACGACCTTCTACAGATTTGCTCTACAGAATGCTCTTTTGGGTCAAAGTGGTGGGTGGGTATCGGTCTTGGTCTCATTGGTAGTCTCAGTCCAGCTCATACTGAAAGCATGAATTTTGGATATACTGAGTTGCGGCTCACCTGCTCTTAGCTAATTGTAATAGGCGGGCACCTCTCCTTAAGGCAGCATGCCTCAGGAAGAAGCCATATACTACCCCTTGCCCTCTTACCTCCGCCTTGGGTGGAACTTTCCTTGGTGGGATCTTACACTCAGCCTTTGCAATAGACTTGGGAACCTATCATCAGATCTACAGCTTGGGGTTGGAATATACTTTGGAAATCAGACTTTGGACCTGACTTACACTATTACAGAATAATGCCTCAGTCCTATAAACTCCGAACGAGCCACTTTCAAGCCGCATGAACCACGAAGTACGTATTCTGGATGTACGCTTTAAGTCTGCTTCCTCTATGCTTCCTTTCTGATGTCCGCTTTCTGTTGTATGCTTTATGGTGTCTGCTACAGACCTGTATTAGAGCCCCCCTCACACGCTTACGGGAGGGAGAAAGATAGAGTTGCTTACTGCAAGTGGCCTATTATGACTTATCTTGTGGCTTGTGGACGTTCCATCCGCCCCATTACGCTTGCCTCCATTATTTCAATTTATCGCTACGACCCCTTGCCCGATGCGGACAAGCGACTTCGTTCCTTTCTTTTTTTTGGAATGAATGATCGCTATCGCTTGCCTTTATTAGTGGATGGGTGGGTGGGTCGATCACTATAACTGCGTAGGATGCTGCTACTACTAAAAGTGCTGGCTGCGGAGAAGGAGGGGAAGAAAGTGATGGGTTCTCTCCTTTCAGAATTTCCATCTCACCCTTGACTCGTGACCTTCTTCCTTGACTCGTACTCTGTACTCATTCAATATATGCTTTGTGACTCGACTCAGTCATTGTTCGCTCTGGATTATCAAGTCAAGTAATAAAATATATGTTATTGAAGTTCTCACCTGAATCTACCTCGGTCTTAAACATGCTAGACGATGAGAGGAGATTACCCCCAAGTTTAACGCCAGATGAATTATATGGACCCCAAGTTACCAACAGACAAGAGAGAAGGAACCGTTCATCAACCAGACCCCTTTACAGACCCGAGAGAGAACCATATCCCCGGACGGACTATGTGCTGTGGAACCATGGCGGCTATGTGCATGCAGTTAATGGATGGCTTCGTGCAGTGAATTAACGGTTTATTTCTGTGAACCTTCTTCTCTGAACGAGTGCTTGTGTTTGCTGTGATGTAAGCGGCTTTCTGTTAATGGCTTTGTGCAGTGAGTGATGAACGGCTTCTATGTGAGTCCCATGTTCCCACCAGAGAGAAATAGAGAGTATTTTATAGAGATTGTTTTTATAGAGATCTAGATATTTTGTATATATATTCCTCGCAATCTAGAGAAAAGAGCTATCTCTCGGTATAGAGATCTATATTGTTCACACTTAGCTTAACTTAACTTCACTTAACTTCTTCACTTAAATATCCTTCACACTTCACATAACACAAGCAATGATTACATTAGATAGGTTATTATCCCAAGAAAAATAAGCTCAACAACTTCTAGCTTCTTCGCTGGGAAGGGATAAAGGAAGGGGACTAGTTTCTCTTTCTAAGAATGGAGACAACTTAAAGGCTAGCACTCGGCGGCGCACTACAGCTTAGCACTCTGGCAAAGGCTTAGCACTTACACTTATGGGGAAAGCAGCAGAATCATCAATAAAATCCAATCAATCAAGAAAAGGCATTATTGGGTGCAACGTAAATAAGCATCGCTGTGAAGCCTCAAAGCACGCACTAGATCCCGGGATCGAAGCATCCACGCCGTATGGGTTTATTCCGTTAAATCCCGCCGCCAAAAGAAGTAAACGTGTTGAGGATATCTCCAAATATGAAAGGGTGAACTATGGTTTTTCCCAATCCTATCCAACATTGAGGATTTCAAAATTTACCTAGTATGGAGGGTAAAGCACCAGAACAAATTATCCTAATAAGCAATATTAATACTGTGGAACTAAAGAAGAATTGAATACACTGGATTAGTTATAATAGGCTGTTACGGTATTTCCCGGGTGCCAAATCAAGAGTCCCAGCACCAGTTGAAGGAGATTATTCATTACCAAGAGCAGTTTAACCAAGAGCATTTCCATAAGCATTATTCCCGGCATCAGTTTAACCGGCTTCATTTCCGGCATCCCCAGCTTAATTAGAACCAGCAGTTCCAAGATAATTATTCCCATCATAAGTTAAACAAACATAATTACAAGCATTACAATAAGGCCTGGTAATAGGCTTACACCCAGGTTGGAATGTCTGGTCGATCCAAAAAAGTCTGTCCCTCAACGACCCGTAGGGACTCACCTGAGGTACGAGGGGGAGGGGGTGAAACTCACTCACTATTTATATGGTGATGCATATTTTATTAATAAGAGATTGGTTGGGACAGGTTCGGAAGCATATTCTTTATTTTTATTATCCATATGGGTTTACGACCTCGCTTTGTAAATAGGAAACTAGCTTTATTAATTTCGTAATTTCCATAGACTTTGGCGGCGGAGCGCCTTCATTAAAGTAAAGGTGCGAAGCGAAAAAGCTTATCAGATGCTTTTTTCCTAAAGCAACCCCTTTGTCATGGTTCGTAGGCATAATCTTCCACCGAGTTCGCTCTACTCCTCATTTTTAGATAGCCAAGTTTATTAATTCTGAATTGTCCCTCCGCCTTGGGCTTGGGTACCCCTTAATCCACATCCAGTGGTTTAAATAAATTACATAATATATAAAATCTGATTGGCTTTATAACAAATTGAGTATTTCTGGGCTCCATATTAAGTACAATGCATCATATAAAAAGAGATATATACTTAAATCCGTGAATTAAATCATCTGGCTGGCATGAATAATCTATTCTGGCTGGTTCATTATTTCCTTGGCAAATAACGATAGGCCTACTATCCTTCCTTCAATTCCAAATCGTCGCTACGCTCGCCTTCGCTGCGCCCTCGCTATAAGTAACTATAACCACCCATACCCCTACGAGAAATTGGTTCACCCCGCCCCATCAGTTCATCCGTTTTATCACCCTTCCTTGATTTATTCCCCTCAAATCACACCGGCACAGGACACTTCTATTTAATAGCCTCCTCAAAAACTTTAGGTTAAGGCCCGGCGCAGTAAGGACCAACCCAGCAGGGCTTCTAAGGTAAGGGACTAGCAGTTTTTCCAAAGTGAATAAAATAGAAATAATAAAGGCGAGTGTGAAAAGCATATCCTGGCTGGCTCTGTTTGGGCATCATATCCTAGGTCTGAAGCCCGTCCATCCAACGCTCTATTCTCTGATGGACGAAAACCCATTGTGAAAAAAAGAAAGATTGATTAGGCTTCATGGCTGGACAAGGCGTGCTGCTTGGGCAGGAGAAGACGGAAGCCAGGATGGATATGGGTGGTAGGTCGTTGCAGGGAGACCCCGGTAGAGAGCCGCCGGATGGGTCGTTCAACAAGAAACCAATTGATGCTAGGGATGGATGGATTGGACCATAAACACAAAAGGATCAGCCTCCTCTTTAACAGCCGGTTTGGTTTATTACATATATGATATACCACTGATGATTGAATACTCCTTGCCCTTTGAAGAACCCAGCGATTGGAAGATTACAACAACAATAAGAACAGATAAGTAACAATGAAGCCCTATATAAATTTATGGAACTATTTATAGATAATAAAATATGTAATACACGCCTTACATACCATACGAAACAAAGGGTTAAAGCACTTATCCGCCGCAAGCCAAAATACTCTCAACAAACAGATTAGAGGACAGCTCTATTCACCACGAGTCGGTCAATACTTCAGATTATGCCCACCCCTTCGGGAAATAAAAAGCCTACACGGTGAGCTCAGCTTCGTTTGACCTGATTCGGCTTTAACCCCGAGAAAACACTTATTCATAACCTGATTTTAACCTACTCTCATAGAAAAGAAACACTTACCTAGGTACTCTATACCTATTATGAGCGATAAACCACAACAGATCCTGCTTGCTTGATTGATCGTAGGAAAAATCCCCAACCCCCCCCTTATAACCAACTCCACCCCCCCC
>Ga0233342_1000361_pt1 | contig 12439 bp, 6 predicted proteins | sample GEONDECOMP273_FD_180706 | JGI IMG/M metagenome (GOLD analysis project Ga0233342, IMG submission 180706) | Leaf litter microbial communities from Shasta-Trinity National Forest, California, United States - GEON-DECOMP-273 | ecosystem: Environmental > Terrestrial > Plant litter > Unclassified...
TTGATTCTTCATCTCTTCTTCCCGATGAAGAATAGAAATAAGGTTATACCTTTTATGAGGCGGGCGAGGGCTTCGGTCTAAGGGGGAAGTTGGCAAGGGAGAGGAGGGATAGATACTACTAGCTTTAAGCAGGTATCAAGATCGATACGGACGGGTATCAATATAGATACGAGTATAAAGAGAGAAGATCCTAGGTCTCCGGTTAATTGCTCTTGTCAAGCGAAGCATCATCGTTGGGTGGTTTCATCTGTCTAGCGTAACGGGTTCATCTATCCACACGTTCTAGCGTTACGGTCTAGCCTCACGGGTTCTAGCCTGCACAGCAATCGTAGCTTTTCCAACCCCAATTAAAGGGCATATGGAGGAACTGGAGCATCAATTCTGTAAGATTTTCACTAAAAATGTTATATCCCCTCTGATATTAAAAATAAATATCACTAAGCCATATCCAACTTCCCATCCAGTAGGTTTCACTAAAAATGTTATATCCCCTATGAGTGTTCGCTTCTTCTCCACCAAGCACGGGAGTTTGGGTGGGGATAACTATAGGTCGGTGGCTACCTGAGGAAACTCCGATTCGATCCGCCGGCTGGGAGGCACCTACCTCATCCCGATCGCAAGGAGAGGTTCGGGGCTAGGTACTTCTATTTGTGTCCCGGAAAGGAAGGACGGACCGGACATCATACTTACTTTTGCGGCATGCTCGGAATATTTACGGATTCGCATGCATATAGACAGACTCACTCCTTCCCAACGTCTTTTCTTATCCATCTGACTACTGACTTCCACTTATTGATTGATCCCGTAAAAGCCATATTTATTGGGATCAAATGAAATGAGAGTGATACTGAGGTTTCGTGAATGGGCCCTAGCCAGCAGCCCGCCCACACCTGTCTGTGTAGAGTGGATCGTTCAGCACCTGCAGCACAAACCAATTTTTGACCCATCAGCCCTCTCTATAATTCATGATATTTATCTCATGATTGGGCCAATCATATAAGGTGATCCCGGAATGCACTATAGATCGATCTACGCTCTGCGAAGGTAAGGTTTTTTTCAATTTATAGGGTTATTGATTGAAAGATTGAGAAGAGAAGTAGAGTTAGTTCGCTCCTTAATGGATTGTAAGGCAAGAGACATGAGTGAGGTGCCGAAGCCTGGATAAAGGGAGACAGTTATTCTAGGCCACGCAGACAAGCATGGAGGGTAAGGAAGAGAATAAAGCTGGGCAAGGCAGGTTCCCAAGTTCTATACCAATGGGATCAATTTACAAGGTTATACCCGTTCCTTATAGGCGTTACGGGCTGGGCAGATAATTCCCACAGCCCAAGCTTCCTGCATCTTATCGGATCAATTTACAAGGTAATAACCACATCAAAGGCTGGCATCGCATGCGCTCCCCCTTGGGGGGATGGGGGGCCCGTCCCAATAAAGAAATAAAACCAGTACAGTATAAACAAACGCAAATGGCTGAGGCTAAGGGTAAGCTAAGGCTTTCTCTTAGGTCTGTCATTTTTTCCCCTCCGAGGAGCGAGCTCCGCAGGACCATACAAGGAAGTGGTCCCGGCCTTCCAGTAAATCCAAGTCAGGGGTTAGGAGTGGAACCTAATAAGGCAATGAGTACAGCTAAGGGTAGAGCGAAGCTAAGGAGAGTAGCTTTCGGCACTCTATGAAGGTTTCCATATTAGAGGACAATTGGGGCTTCGCGTGCTATACCAGGCGATAGAAAGAAGGGAAAAAGCTAGGCAGATTAAATAGGAAATACAGATAGCTTGGCAATATAGGGAAGACAGATGGTGGATAGCTAACAGACTGGCTTTATGCCTATGGGTCTGGATCTCGATATCGATCACGAACAGCAGCGGGCTTTGGTGGATCCTGATCATAAAGGTCCAAATGTTGTTCTCGGAAACCAAACTCTCGATCTTGAAGGTCTGGCTTGGCTTGCTGATGGGTAGGTAGCGAGCTGACTTGGCTTTTTCTGGGTTATTAGCTTTATGGCTTGGATGGTTCTGGATAAACTACTGGATAAGCTGCTACTGAAGCCTCTGCCTCTGCGGGCTAGGATGCTTTAGCTCGGTCAACTGGTGAAACAACTGGTGATCTCAATATATAACATCAGGTTCTTTACCTCGATCACGAAAGACAGGATCTGGCTCTTCATCTGCGCGTGTTACACCACTTGTATGGTATTATACCCAAAGTGCTCTAGCTACCCTTGCTCTTGTAGCATGTGGTCTTTATCCTCTAGTCGCCAGCGAGCAAGGCGCTGAACCTCAAAGCAAATGATTCCATTCCACCATCTATAGAGAAACATTATGAAATGCCCTATTTTCGTCCCTCAATGCTATGCCAGCAACTGTTCACCCGTGTACACTAGGGTATTTTAGTATAAAAATGAAGAAAGAGAAAATTGAGTAAGTGAAGGAATAAGAGGAGGAAACAATAATGCGGAGGCTTCAATAATAGGAATAAGAGGTTAGGAAGGAATCGGATAGGGATGAATAATAATAATAAGGCAAGAGTAATCCCACAGAGGGGAGATATAGAAGGGGGTATACAGATACCCATATGTGTATTCAGTTAGACATGTGATGAGGCCAGACTATGAGTTACCCGGCTTATATGGTGTAATGAACGGTCATTAACGAAAATGAGATGGTGGGAACATCTATATTTGGTACCCAGACTTGTATTTCTTTTCCTTTCCTTTCCTTAGCCTAGGAATGCACTTTCTCCAGAACCTGAAAGGTGCCCCACAATATATACTATTAGCCACAAGTGGGAGTCTTCTATCAGTTTAGTACTCTCCGTTCTCGCTTTCTTCAACAGTAAGGACTTACACCATCCGGGGACCGGCTTAGGCTTTCGCGAAAGCACCTTTGGGCGGAAGCTTCTCATCAACTGACTCTTAGCGTTCCTCCTTTATCATGTGGGCGAGTAGCAATCATTTATTTACCAATCCAGTGGGCAAGCGGTAGCAATCATCATAATGGAGGCGTATGTATACGTATCATGGGTAGCTTAAATCAGTAGCAACCTTGCATGTTGGGTATCCACTACTACTTGGCCTCTTCTCATACTGGCAATTGAGTAGCGTCAAAATAGCCCTAATATAAAATCAAGCAGAGCAAGTAAAAAGGGTAGAAGTGGAAAGGGTAATGGAATGCGGCCAGATGCGACGGGAGATCTCAACGAAAGAAGACAACACCGTGAACCCATCTTACCAACACACAAGCCATTAGTTAGAAGCCAGAAGCCTTAAGCAATTCACACAAAGCCAAGAGCCTTTCACCTTGAATCTGTAACTTTTAACCTCTCGCCTTTTGCATTCACCTTTTGCCTTTCACCACCAGCCTACACAAGTCCAACAGAGGAAGCAAGTAGAAGCTTTTACCCTTTCAACAGAAGCCATTCATTCACCAGGCAGGGAACTCTCTTTTGCCTTTACTTTTTTTATTTATTATGCCAAGCTAATATATCTTACCTTTCATGTTAGTATCTGTTACCAATAAACACTTATTATACTCGCCCACTTATAGATACTGCTTCCCTCACTTATCCTACTTTGTAATACTCAAGTTGTACGAGCTTAAATAGACTAGCTGTTGGACCAGCGTTCGACGGCGGCGAGAGCTGTACGGGCGTTCGACAACACTTCCTAATATATATATATATATCCTTACTCGGTACTGCACTATATTAACCCTTTACCTTCCGTATGCGGCTGTAGCGCACACTCTATAAAGAGAAGAATAAAGAGATAGAGTGTCTTAGTAAGTTTTACCATTTCCAGAGTTCAAGCCGCCCTAAGGTAGGGAAGAAGAAAGCCAAGTCCTCCTCTAATAGCCAGAAGCTCTTCTCTCCCTAGCCATTGTATCTCTCGGCGTTCTTTTCTCTTATCGCCGGCGGTACCAGCAGCCTCGGGTTTAAACAACCAACCAGCCTCTCTGCTTTGTTTTATTTATAAAGCCTCTATATTGACCCGTAAATTGAATCACCAATTAAGTCAGTTCTTCCATTATAAACAAAACCAAAAATAGAAAGTAGGATTTGTAAATATGAATATGATGTAGTCCCGTTAGGTTGTAGGCCGGTATCCGCTTCATTATCCCCCGTGTCTCGGCTATGCTTGGGTATGTCAGGTGTCTCCTTGCTGGTGCCTAGCATCTTCCTTCTCGTGGTGCCAGAGCTTCTTGCAGTGCATTGCCGTACCGTACCGTACCGGTGATGTGGTATGTGTTGTGATGTCGCCTGTTGCCGGTGAGATCACCTATCTTGTAAGATGGGAATGGCAGTTGTATGTGTTAACGCCTATCCTGGAATATAGGGCAGTTACAGATTGAACGGAATGCAAAAGTTTTACTGGGGACACATCGGTAACACTTTTCTTTTAGGATGGACCAGTAGTTTTACATTTAGCATTATATATGCTATTATCCAAAATGGGCTAATCAACTTCTGATGTTGCACCATCATTCATTTATTTATTAGCAGTGAGCTCCTCTGCTTTCATTGCGTATAACTATTGTCTATAAATGTATTGCGTATTAACGTAAGTAATGCATGATCTCCTACAATGTTTCAAAGCGTGAATAGAATTGCCTTTAAAAGACCTACAATGAAATTTGACATCTGTAGCTATAATAAAGTAGTAACCAAAGAAATCTAAGGCCACCTACTATGTAATGCTAATCCTATTTGTAAGCGAGCTGGCAGAAGTATTGCTTTAGGTGTGAGGCATGGTAAGCATAGCGAACTCAACTCCCTCCAAGTTATAAAGACGTTAGGTATTATGGCTTAATTTATCCACAATCTTATAAAGGACTAACCCTAAAGTATAAAACTAAGGATTTTTGCCTTTGGGTTCATGGGCTTAATCCCATAAGAGCATAAGGTTGCCTACCTCTAAGTCTTTTAGATTCAAATTAGTCTAACCAACGTTCGGATAAGCACTTATTATAAATCAATTTCCATAAATTTATATAATTCCTCTTTTCATTTTAGCAAGTTATTCAACCTATTCTAACTACATGGTGTTTCCCCTAGCCTTACCTTAGATAGCTACAAGGGGGGGGACAGGAAGATTTTTATAGGACGAATAGCTTATTTTACATAAAGCAGTAAATAAGAATAATTCCTGGTATATAATTTATATAACCCATTTTGACCAAAGTGCATTGGACAAAGCATCATGCCAACTTCTGGGGTTATTTTAAACAATTTGATTTATGATACCAAATTTTATTATAAATAGATTCTGTTAATTAATTCCCCGGGTATAATACTGGTTAAAGGCTTCTGTTAAAAGGCAAAAGGATCAAGGTTCAAAAAGGCAAAGGGCTTCCGGCTTATTCTTTCTGTGGTACTTGGCTTGGCTGTTGATGAGGGCTTCAGTTTCAAGGTGAGGGTTAAGGATAGGTCCTTGGTTGGCTCGTGGCTTTTGGCTTCTGTGAGACCCGGTGAGGCAGAAGTAGGCTCAGCCCCCCCCCTCGTGTAATACTGGCTCCAACGCTCCCTAGCATAAGACTTTTCTGTTATATTTATTACTACTATAGCTCCACCTCATCATCAGTGGGATCTTCCAATAAATAATAATAATAAAAATGAGTTTAATTCTTTTTGTTAAGGGAATAATAGACTTTTATTAAGGGGACAGCTCAATTAGCGACATGAATGACGGGTATCTGTCCATCAGGCTTGGGGTGATCCAGAAGCAGAGATAATGCGGTTTTCTTTCCATCTCTGTATGCGTTCATATAGGCATTAAATCGTTTCATTTATTGCCCAGAAGGTTGCCAAGATCTCGGTCCATTAGGTCCCCTCCTTATAAGGAAAGGCCAAGAGCTAAGGTTTCCGGTAGGAAGGTGCGAAGCGCGCTTGTCCGCAGAAGGCAAGGGTGAACGCTTGCTTGACCGAAGGGAGGGCAAGGAGAGCGAAACCCAAGGTTAGGCCCCACCCAACTAAGTAAAATGAAATTGAATTATAATTGCTCTGATACATTAGATAACCTCAGCTCCTTCCCAATGATCGAAACTTTCAACTCTGGTATAACTGGATAAAGACAAAACAGAAGCCAAGAGCTTAAATACAAGTACACGCCCACCAAGTAAGCACAATACACCAAGTATGGACACCCGCCAGACGTGAGAGAGTGAGTTCCCCATAACCCTCATGAATCTTAACTCTACAGAGGGGGGACTATTTACTAGCTGTGATGAGGCATTACATATGATTATTCACCATTTGTTAAATTAATAATACACAGAGACCATGCACAGACCTGAGTTTATTGCACATGCGCACTGAGGTTCATTCCTGCATCGACAAGAGGTTCATGCAGTCACTGAGTATAGCTTCTTCCGATGGAGCAGAGCCTAGCAGGCACTTACTAGCACTCAGAGCTTCAAGGCTCTGTCTCCAGCCCATAGGGTATTAGCCCAGCAGTTAGCGCAGCAGCCACCATTCCATTTGATTAGGCCCCTCCCCTTTGTGAGCAGGCCCCTCCTTTCCTTGTGGCAACGATATTCCTGGGATGTTTGTTGGATCAGTGCAGGATTAGCCTCTCCCATTGTATTCGCGGAAGTAGTAGCCTAGGGGGATTATATTGTCGGATTATAGCTTCAATGGATGGATATTTCCCAATGAGCGGAGTATCCTCTTAGATCGCTCCAAAAATTAGATTTGAGGTTGTTGGGAGACCCCTGAAACCCCAACTAAAAAAAAGTGTACTGCAGAATAAAGTTAGGGACCCCAGTTTATGCCTCCGACCCACTAAAAACAAGGACCGGAGGGTGAGCGACTTTGTTTCTCTCCTCCCGAGAAGCAGGCTCTCCTAGTCCCTGTCCTTATACTTTACCCATGTCCCGCCCTTATGGGGGGTTATTGCTGCTCAAGGCTTTGTGGGTGTGAGAAACTTTCGTTGGCGAATGCAGAGAATAAATAGAAAGGTTTAGTTTTCATCATTAAAAAAAAGGGGCAATAAAGTTTGCGCTATCTAGTCTTTTCAATCTATCCAGGCAAGAAGAGTCAAGCTTTCATGCGGAGGGTAGTTTAAGGTAGGTTTGGTAGGCGTTAGGCCGTGGTATTCACGATATAGGTCAATGAATCTCTCTTCAAGGAGGATGGGTTCAATAGGCCATGGGATTGGAAGAGAAGCAACCAGTGGAATAAAAGCAACTGTTCTATTGGTAGGCTAAAGATAAGTAAGGATTTTTTGTATTTACGCACTTCCGCATAACTTCCGCAGTATTTCTTTGTTGCGTGGGTCATTGCGGGTGCGGGTCATTCCTCCCTGCCTTATCGCTGCTGTTCCTTCCTTCCCCTTGCTGTTATTGTATGTAATCTATAGGGCAGTTCCCACGCTATGATTCCACAAGGTTGCATCGCGCGCACTTCCTGTCTAATAAAACCTGTAGGCTGCAGAAGTAAAGATGATCTGAGGGCCAACCCCTCTATCATATAATCTCTTAAGTTGCAAAAGTAGTTACTCAATCCGAGAAGGCAGTTCCAACAATTCAATGATGGGCAGCTATCCAACTGAGAGTCCTCTAGCTCCCCCAGCGGGTGCTCCCTTCATAAATCCCTGAATCCGGGTGTTTAAGTTAGTATATTCTGTAAGCGCTGAACCAGTTTGTCCTTTCCTTTCCAATTTGGGTATGTGATAATGTATTATTCAGGAAGCACTAAACCTTGCTTGTTGCGGTTGTGGCAAGGAGTGCTGATTGTAAAGAAGGCCAATCATAAGTTGTTTAATAAATAAGAATACGGCAGTGGATTCGTCAAGAAGCCTAAACAACAAAAAAACTAATAATATGGTACAAGGGATATTATGGAAGGATTCAACCTTAGATCGGGGACTTAATAGGGAGGTCCGATCCAATGATCCCACGGTGGTATGAAAATAAGTCAAGTAGGGCCCCCACCCAAATATAAAAACTTTAGGTAAATATTCTATAGTGGGTACTCCCGAAGTAAAATAATCTTGACTTGGCTTGGGTTACTAAGCTTTGATACCCACCCGGGTGACTGGGATACTCAAAGGGGGATGGTGAACTACTCAACTGTGCTATTCAAATGGAGCTTATTTACTGGGATGATGGCTGCTGCGCTAATCCAATGGGCTGTTACTCAACAGGACTACTCCGCTTGGCTTGGTTACTAAGCTGCTGCTTGGCTATGCCAATGGGCTTGGCGACGAATTGAATGGGCTAATCACAACAGCGCTCCTCTTTAAGGGTTTACTGGGGCTCTTTAACCAGGGCTATTTCTTTAATTGGGGCTCTATCAATAAAATGGCTATAAAAAACTGGATATATGGGAACAAACCAGTTGTCTATCTGAACAACCAGGCTATATAACACTACCGGGGCTAGATGGAACAAGCGGTCAAAAATATGAACCAGGGGAGCTGGCTATACTTGGCAGTCTTCATTCATAGTATCTGGAGCTCTCCCAAAAAGCTAAATATGGGTACCTAGAGACATAAGATAAGATAGCAGCATCAATTGCAAGGCTAGTCCCCCGGGGTAAAGATATAAGAAAAGACAGGAGCTAAAGCATAGGTAGAGCCAACAAGAGCAGATCCAGTTTCAAGTGCAGATTAAGCAAATGTTAGAGACTATTGAGTTCTATAGTCATAGCCCGCTAACCGAGTTTACCCCATGTCCTCACCAGTCCTTGCTTCCCTTCACCCTATTACAGTCCCAGAAGTCCCATATCAAGTGAGAGTTTATTCATTTGACCAAGATCTAAGCAAGCAGCAAAGTAAAAGATAGGGCATAATCATAAAAGCTAGAAACGAAGGCAGGGGATGCTAGGGTGGTAGAAGCTACGGTGGGTTACCTCACAGAGGCAAAGGTCGCAGAAGCAAGGGTTACAATACCTATTGGTTCAAACCCCATTTCATAGCCTTTTAAAGAGGAAGTTTACGCCCCAGATCCCTTTCCAGGTGCACCAATTTCATCAGTAGCATTGCCGATTTCTTAAGTGTAGCCTAAGTGACTTTTCCACCCATAGAAGTTTATACGGAACCACCAGCACCCGAGTCAGAGTAAGCGGATTCCAATCCAGTTCCCTCCGTTCGATACCTAGTAGCAGCCCTCTCATTTCCAGTTTCATAGTCCCTCGTAGTGGATCTATCTGTAGTGGACCCACCAGCGAAGGAGTCCTTGCCCTCGGAAGGAAGGACAAGCAGCAGCTTTCACACCCATAACATACAAGGCAGAGTCAAAAGAAGTAGTTTAAACAGTCTCAAAGCCAGCATCCTTACTGGCAAGGACGGCTCCCCCTATTAGGTTCCAATTATAGTTTTTATTTATTATATTAATCCTAAGTTTCAGCATCAATAGTGACCGTTGGAAGCAGCACCGGTTGATTGAGTTGGCCGAGCAGCAGAGAGAACAGAGGCTCAGTAGGCATAGGCATCGTAGACAGGGGCGGGAAAACAAGCATAGCTAGGAGCTACCCGTAGTGAAGAAGAAGTTCGAAAGCCATAGCCTCTAGGGATATAGATTCGGAGCTAGCGGTTTCAGTGCCTTTTGTTGACCGGGAACCGGTGAATGACCCGCACCCGTGAGGTCTCTAGGCGCAGATCAATATTGAGTTCCAGGTAGAGACCGAGATTCACCATTAACAGATATAGTTTCATTCATTTAAGATCCAATCCAATAGCCTATAGTAGATCCTCCAGATGCAGCAGAGGCAAAGGTCGCAGAAGCAAATCCATATTAATAAGAGCAAATGCGGAGAGGATAGAGTGATCAATTTCACGATCGAAGTGCGAAGCAAGAAATATAAGCTCGTCAAAAGCTCTCCAACAGGTTAGGTTGTTTCATCCCTGATGTTCTAAGCTGATATCTCTATATAAAGCTTTTTATTTGGCTAATAAGTGTAGCTAACAAAAGTGTAAGTAGGAGTTATCGTGCATGTGTAGATGATGGCATGAAGTAATCCATGTGTTGTTTCTGAGACTAGGAATCCCAAGAGATAATACAAGGTGGAGTCTACTGCTATGTCTTAATGCCTGGTAAAATGTTAAATAGAATGTAATGGGGTTTTTTCTTTGCTGCTCCTCGTTGTGACTAGTAATAAATAAGAAATTAATGAGGCTATGTTCGATGTTTATGTTTCCTACTACTAGCTTTCTAAAACATAGATAATAATCCTATTCCTTATTCCTGGGTTTCGGGTGTTTATGTGGATGAGAAATAATAAATCCTTTGATGAGCGCGTTATAGGATCGGTGGTCCCTCGTTGATAGATAGCTCTGATGGAGGTTGAGGATCCTTCCCCAGCTTGTTGAAGGGTTGGCTGTTCTGACAGTCTTGCTATAGATAGCTGTACCTATAAGAAATAGCGGATAGTTTGGTTGTTATGAAACGATAAGTGAGTATAGTGAGTAGGAATTAATTCTAGTTCTAGTTCCTTCTAATTATATAAAAATAATAAGCTACATACTAGCTCCTAATAGTCTATGTTCCTAATGCTTTCTCTAAAGTAAACTCTATATAGTTAATAAACTTTAAACGATAAAGAAATAATAGTTCTTTCTTATACTATATCCTACAATTACTAATATAAACTCTAACTATAAAGCTTCGATCCTACTCTTTACGCTCCTCTTTCGTCCTTTTTCCTCTGATGACACCCCTTCCTGTGCCCACACCCACACCCACACCCTTATAGTTAATATTCTATCGCCTATCGTAACCCTGCCTTCCTGCCTGTGAGAACTCAACCCTAATAAGGCCACTGATAGCACTGATAAGGTCACTGATAGCACTGATACGTTCTGTTAGCTCTGTAGCACACATTCCCGTTTAGTAAGGTCTTCACCAAGGAAAGGTCTTTACCGGTACCACTTACGGGCTTAAGACTACCCCGGTTAGTAAATACCTTTTATAACCCACGACTTTAAGGGAGAAAGACCTTACCGCTGATGGCCCACTACAACCAAGGAAGAGAACAGAAGGGAATGAAGGAAGGCAACAGAGAAAATATAGCCCTGTTAGCCCTGTTAGCCTTTTAACCATTCCTTTAGCCCGATAACCGCACTTATCGAAGTATTCTTTCTTCCGAGACCTTAACGAACCAAAGAAGGAGGAACGAGAGGCGTTATGGAAACGAGAGTGAGAAGGTCTTCACCAAAGAGCAGAAAGAAGTAGACGGGCATAAGACTGATGGAAGTACAGCTAGTTCAGACTAGTTCATACAGAAGGCAAGAAGAAATATCCTTAAGCCCTAACTAGATCATATCAATAAACAAGCTCATAAGCAAGCCTTAACCAACAGAATAAAGGAGTAGAAGCCCTAAACGAACCAATAACTTCACTGACCAGATAAGTTAGTAGGAAAGAATGTCCCATAACCATTACTAACCAAATCATATCAAGACCTGCACTAACAAGGCAGGCTTATAAGAGAGGAAGGCTGGTAATTATAGTTGTTCTAGAACTGTCCCATCCTAATAGCAGGGATCGGGGTCTTCCCAACTCAGATCCCCTCCATAACTGCTATCGATCTGTCTATCCTTACCAGGGTTTTTCCTTACTTTAAGGGAGGGCTTTCCTTACTGGGTCTGGATAGATTTCTTTTACAGCCGCTCTAATAATAATAAAAAAACATAGGGGCGGAGCCGCTCGACCATAAGGGAGAGGGTCTCTTCCCCGCTTCTTTCCCCCACTTATTCTGCTCTTATTCGTCTCCTTACCTTATCCATACCGTTGTTTTATTTCCTCCATACAGAAGGTAACGGGTGAAACTACTGGAAAAGAACCAACCAAAAGGGGCCAACTCTAAACGATTGGATGGAAGGTAATGACATATATAAATAAATATAATGGAAATAGGCTTTAGCTTCACACTTTACGAACATAACAAACAGAGATATTGGGTAATGGGTTGGTGCTAAGGGAGATCATCATACCCTCTTGAACAGGCTTCCTTCATGCTTGCTTACTGGCTTTTTTGGAACTGGTAAATTGAGTAACAATTCTGGGCGTAAAGTAAAACCTTACCTTCTATTTCTTTCTTACTGGCCTTACTTCCTTTAAGTGGGTGGGTGCGGAAGCACGCTCGACTGATAAAGCCGCCATCGAAATTGAGTAAGCGAAGTGGGCGTCTCAAGAGGATAGAAAGGTTGGAGCTGGCTTGGGAGGAAAAAGGGGAAAAAGGTATATAAATAGGGAATTCATCAGATCAGAGCCACTTATTGAATTCTTTGAATCAAGTGGAGCTACAAGGCTACTCTAACGCAGCTGATGTTCACTCAAAAGTCACCTAAAAGTGTAATTTAGGTCTATAAATAGGGCATTAATCAGAATAGAGCCACTTATTTAATTATTAGAATCAAGTGGAGCTACAAGGCTACTCTGGAGCAGCTGACGTGAACTCAAAAGCTAACCTCAAAGTTCTAGGGCATAGAGAAAGGTCATTCTAG
>Ga0233342_1000362_pt1 | contig 12427 bp, 4 predicted proteins | sample GEONDECOMP273_FD_180706 | JGI IMG/M metagenome (GOLD analysis project Ga0233342, IMG submission 180706) | Leaf litter microbial communities from Shasta-Trinity National Forest, California, United States - GEON-DECOMP-273 | ecosystem: Environmental > Terrestrial > Plant litter > Unclassified...
CGCACGCATCAGGGCATAACGTAGCTAGTGGAACCTACCCCAACTACAAGTTCCTCTCGGTTGGGCCGAATTGAAAAGCTATCCATCCTTAGAGCACTGCTCATTGGGAAATGAATCCCAATAGCTTGGGTAGGAAGGGTTATTTACGCTTAATTTTACGAGAGCTTGCCCTTCAGTTCTTTATTCCGGGGCATAGACCAGCCAGGACGATAGCATATCATTTCCACTTCGGCAAGAAACAACCCGATCATGACGAGATAAAGATTCGATAGGCTTATAGCGATATTTGCCTCTAGGTTGGGGTGGTTGTTTCCACCATGTTCTGTTATCCGGACCGGGTGATAGAGCGATTCATACTTATTTACGTTATTTCCCGATCCCGTAGCCTCCCGTAGTTATGATCCTGGTCAGCTGGGGTTATTTAGTAATGATCAGCTAGCCTACGTTAGTAAGGAAGGAGTGGGGTTCATATGTAAGCAAGCTATAACGTTATTCAGGTTATTTTGGAGGGTGAGAAGAACGAATTGAATATGTGGAAGGCCATACGCAGAAACAGAAAGTACCTACAAGAAGGTGATACCTTTCCCGAACTACGCGACCTTCACCCACCACGTGGGTTTTTCCTTCATTCACCTCAATAACTCTTGAATCACGTCATTCCGATCGAAACTAGAAATGTAATTGAGTTGATTCAACTATCCAGCCAGGGTTACTATGATTTATTTTGGAAGAACAGAAAGGAAAGGATTTACCAATATATCACATAGTTCCATCATATACAATGCTGAGGGATCGGGCGAACCTTCGGATTTTTCCCACTCTATTTTCTAGCTGCTGCCTTCTCCTTCTCCTCCCAATGAGATCCCCCACCCAAGCATTTTCAAGTCCAATTTCACTTAGTCGACGAGACACCAGCATTCATCTTTCTCTTTCTATCTATTGACGATGCCTGCCGTCACGTCACAATCAATCCAGTTGAATAAAATGTTGTGGGGGTTTAAAAAAATATATACTCCTGGTGGGGGAAGTGTATCACATAGTGGGCTTGGCCATACTATGGTTTTTTAGTAATAGTAGTTAAATAAATTGAAATTAACTCCGGTTTAATATCTATTTACGGTCTTATTGTACTAAGCTTTAAAACTGATTATTATATAGACAACTTCCGTTCTACGTCCCAGTTAATCCTTCAACCGAGCGAAGCTAAAGACAAAAAAACTTATTTACTTTCGTAGCGAAATACCTATATAAGTGTGATCTATCTAGCTAGCTATATGGATCACATAGGGAGGGTGTTTATTCAGTGATTGTAGTATTATATGGGACGCCTTATATGACACAGCAAAAAGAAAAAGAACTATACTGAGTGTCTGCTTTGGAAAGGATGAGACAAGTGGGATTTTAGGCGCAATAGAGAGAGGGGCCCATTTATTTTATTAAAGCTGCTATACTGGCTCCCAAGTTCTACGCTCTTGGCTGCTTCTTGTTATTTCCCCGCTTACAAAAACAAAAAGAATCAAATAGGGGGACGAAATTAGTCGGAGAAGCATATAAGTTAGTTGAGGGAGCATTTATGCACCATGAAAGTTGATATTACCTATCTACATCTTTTGACCATGCATCGTGGATTTGTTATAATTATACCATGGGTTTTTAGGCACAAAACGACCCTCTGTTACATGACTTGTGGATTTCAAGTTGCGGTACTTTAAGGAAATACACGGTATGATTAGTGCCAAGAGATCAAGGGAGTTTAACTCAAATTGACTCCGTAAATAGCATGTTCAAAATAGATTTGGGCATTTATGGACCTGTATCCCAAGTGACCATGGACCCAACCAGGTTTGCATTCCTAAATATACCCACCTAAATATACCCATTAAGTTAGGAAATGCCCCAAATGGGTGCCCCAAGGGGTGAAAGTGAGTCAAACCAAATTCTGATTCTTATGCAACGAAATCCCACTATAAGTATAAAAAAAGTGTCCCTCCCCTTTCATCCATCTAGTTTGGTTTCCCGGCACTACCAGTAGTACTAAGGCACAACCATTTAAGCACATCATAGGGGAAGTGATCACCCGCCCGAAGGAAGAGTTCCACTAGTGAAACTTTATTTAAGTAAGTCCCTTCTTGGTAAAACCACCTTTAAGGACCTTTCGTTTCCTCTCCCTACTGGTCGAGCGTTTCCTGCGCGCCCTTAAGTCACCCTACATAGCCCTACCAGTTTCTTTATTTTCCCGACCTCTCTCTTTCTCTAACTCTATATTCTATTCTTGATTCTGATGACTGTCCCCAACCCAAGGCCGAGGCCGACCAGGACCTTAAGAAATCGTTGGAAGAGAAAGAAGAGGCGGTGGGCTTTAGATTTAGTGACAGACTGCCTTCTACGGAGTGTAATGTCTGGGCCTTTATGCTCTAGTTACATGAGACTGACTACTAATAGTCATTAAAGAAGCCTACTCTATTAATTTGTGTTGGACAGGTTGGATGGATCCGAGGAACTGCCCTATGAATGAACTACTGCCTGAACTTATGAGATTGGGTGGGCAGGCACTTAGAACATTGCTTATGACTTTATAAGCTGTAAGGATTCTATTCATGTTAGTTTTGTGTTACGAGGCTACCAACAACCTTTAAACCAATCACCCTTCTACCTCACTTACACAACCTTAGTGATCCCAAAAAGCATTGCACGCACGTTTCAATAGAAGCCAAGTTTTTAATTGGTGAACTTGGCAAAAGGGGGCTATTTTTTATGTGTTATGTTTTATGTTTACCTTGATCCGATTGAAGCTGTTGATCTTAGGGGTTAGTGTGCTTGTAGGTTTATGCACTAAATAGATTGTTCCAGGGGGTAAAATAGCCTATAGATCCAGTAAAGAGATATTTCTCTTTCGTGCCTGTCCGATAAGCAATTTACTCGGTCCCAGAAACAGAGGTGGAGGCAGGACCAGTAGCTTAGTCAGTTGGCCATTAGGTGTATTTCCTTCCCGGGCACAGTTGATCGTATGTGGCTACGCACTCCGGTCCACCCATTAAGACACGTTGAACTGGCTCTGAAGCTCAATAATATCAATCTGGAATAGAATGAATATAAACTACTAGGGTAAAGGCCAACTTTATCAAATACCTTTCCTACGGCTGCCTTTGTATCTAACCTCACCCCAGGTTACTTTGCTCCTGTTCCTGTATCTCTCCCGCCTGTGCTCATATAAATTGAAGGGGGTTCCTTTCCTATCGATGGACTATATAAAATGGTCTAAACACTAGCAATGCTAGAGCAAAGCTTCTAGGATCAATAGCTTCTATCGGGACACCGCCCATAGGAACTGGAATTCGCATAGCAACAGGGACTGCGGCTGGATCAGCGAGAGGTAGAGTAAGGTTATCTATCCAAGCCACCATCTAGGGACACGCACAGGAATCGTCCTTATTTCCCTGGTCAAGTAAGTTAGCGCTTTACTTGTTTGGACTCAAGTGAGCTCTCAAAGAGAAGAAAACAAAAGAGAAACATTGGAGAAGGGTCCGACTAAGCAGGGCGGGGGGAACTAAAACACTGGCTGGAGGTGCTTCCTGCATTGCTAGCGGCGGGTGTACTACCTTTTTTTTATAGAAGCAGGTGGCGAGCGCATAAATATATCTCCCAATTCACCCATAATTATGATAAAAGGGGAGACGCTGCTTGCTGGTTAAACAAGTTTTACTTATCGAAATTGATTATAAACGTATTAACCACTAGTGGAAGGAAATAAATTTGGGTTCTCTTTAAGGTGTAGGTATCAAAGAGCCCTCAGCCCAAGAAGACACGCCAACCGTTACTCTCCTGCCCGATAAAAACCTTCCTCCCTCAACCTCATGCCCGAGACCTCCCACGCTTTACCCTTCGCCCACGAAACCTAGACATATGCCCTATTCCGAACCCGCTTTTCACCTGTTCTGCACCTCCCGCACCTGCCCAAGGAGCCCTAACAAGCCTTACCTTACCTTACCTTACCCTCACGCACTCAGAGCCCTAGACATATGAACTCACCCGCACCCATCGAACCAGCACCCCGTCCCTCACAGGAAGGACCTTTAGCACCTGACCAGAAACCTCTCTGGTTACGCTTGAGCACCACATGAACTGGGATAGATAGAGCCCAAAAAAGAAGAATAAGAGAAAGGATTTCAATATATGCTTTATTATACAATACATAGTTGATTCTGGTTAATACCGCTTGCCCACTTTGTTGGATTCGGTTATGGTTAGCTCTGCTTCAGGTTGGCTATAGTGGATGGAAGAACTTGGATATAGTCGTAGGTTGGATCGGGTGCCGCTATCGCTGCTTCCCTACTTGGCTTGGGCTTTTAGATGATGCTTCAGGTTTGAGATGGTCCCAGGCTTTGATCAGGTGGCTCGCATCTGGTGGAAATGGTTCGATCCGGTGACTTGCATATATAAATTAAGGTTTGATGAAGATCTATTTGATTTATAAGATCAGATTGATTAAATTGGAGTGATAAGATTGGATTCGAGGAGTGAGACGATACAATATTTGAAATGATAAGATCCTCTCTTTGGAGTGATAAGATCAACGGGGAGAGGATCAACTTGATTGAGAAGATACAATCTTTGATGTGAGAAGATCGAACGGATTAGATCAGTGAAGGAAAAAGATCGATAGAAGAGCACGCCTTCCCAGCAAACAACTGGGGCTAACAGTACTTACCGGGACGGAGCAGAGCTCCTACATTGCTTAACGAGACAGAGCATAGCTCTTACCTCTTGATTAAGATTGGTGCTTGATTGAGAGGATCCATTGAAGGAAGAAGATCCCACGAATCACAATATCTCACGGATAAGAGAAAATCTTTCAAGTCAAAAGATCCCATGAATATAGCTACCACATAGCTTTATATATGCTGCATAGCTAATACATACATTACTTATTGAGCGTAGAGAAACATCTATAAAAGTATAAGCGCATGGGTTGGATCATTGGCTGGGCTGCTCAGTTGGGATACTAGCAACATAAAAGTGTGTCTAATGTGCCTAAATAGGGGTCCAAGAACCTCAAGTGGTCCCCCTAGTCAATTAGGCTGATAGGATGAGCTACTCGGCTTGGTTACCGGGCTACTCAGCTGTGCTACTTACTGGGCTACTTAACTGCTTGGCTTGGATACTTGGATTGGCTACCTATTCTAGAAAAAGGCCTAATTCATCTTTATTGGCTAATGGATTCTCCTTTTTAGTGAGCCAAGTGACTATGCTCAAAGGAGCGAGTATAGAAGACGCAGCTCTTTCCGAAGAGTTTACTCCAAGAAAGAGGCAATACCAGGTGGCGAAACACTTGATACAAGAGTTTATGCCTTCATGTTTTGGAACCAATGGAGGACGTCTTCTTTTTTCTTTTTTAACCAAAGCTCAAAGCTTATGGACAATTTATTTAAGATCCTCCGGCCAGGTGTATCCTCCTTTGACCATATAGAACTGCTATTCTTCGGGCATATCCACCCCAGGTATTATCCCCACCGTTAATCTTGGATCCAACGAGCAATCAAGATCCTTGCAGGTCTTGAGGACCCCCTTCATCCATTGTGAAATTTTATAACCCGCCCCTGCACAGAAGCTATAAATAAACTGCCTGCTCGAAGGCATCATCCATAAACAGCGTGCACATAGCCACAATGTTTCAAGCACATAATACCCGGGTCTGTTGGATAATTAGGTAGAACTCAATCACTATCTCGTATCGTAGCAACTTGGTGGGGAACATAATCTATTTATTAGTGTGGTGGAAGGGCAAATAAAGCCAGTTCGCAAGCGAGCCCCTGCCTATTCTCTTTCTTCTCCCATCCGATGGGTTCGACCAGCCTCTATCGTTTTAGTTCGTCAAGCCTAATGGCTCGTTTGTTTCTTTAAAAATTTTGATTTCTCAGAGCTAAACTGTCTTTGTTACTTAATTTGTTTTTTAACTGGGTGAGAGATACTTTATGACCAATTGGTGGATATTTAGTTTGATGAGACGCTCCTTCCTTGCACGTCCAGGTGTCCCGTAACCGCCCGTTACAATGTATGAAGGCATATGAATCTATAAATCCTTAACTCTATTAATACCCAAAAAGGTTTCTCGCTAACGCTCGTACTAGTGCTCGCTCCGCTCACTTATGAGTGTAAATAGGCTCCTCGCTAACGCTCCTTTCCTACGGAGACTCGTCTTTCCTCCAATAAAGCTTACATACTGTGATGGCTATTGTCCCACCCTCCCTTAGTGCTTCTTTCCTACCTTTTATCTAGAGAGCCCACCCAGACAAGTAAAGATGCGGACCTTTGGGTGCTCCTTGTCTTCTTGTGGAAAGGGGGAAAGTGGGGAAAGCTCCTGCAGGGGTAAGTAAAGGTTGTTCTTTGTCTTCCTTGTTCTTATCGGGTTCCTCCCTCCCTCCTTCCAATCTCAAAATCCATTAGTAGGCTTCTCGCTACCGCTCGAGTGGGTGTGAGCACTCTTAAATCTATAAAGGGTTCGTTCTGGTGTCTTTTAAACTGAGTAACACGGTTGTGCCCATATTAAGGGATTCGCGGGGGACCCAGGGAAAAGGAAAAAGAGGTCCAGAGGATGCTGTAAATGGTCAGAATTGAACTCGTAAGCAAAGAGAAAGGGATGAGAATCCATTGACGGGGGTTCCCTAGCTAGTGTAAAAGATTGCGCGGTGCCTCCACAGAATAGCGACGGTAGAGGTTTCACCCTCCGGTCGAGATCTACGGTTCATATTAAGTCAGCGGGGAGAAAGCCCTCAGAATTAGGATTCCTAGTTCGAGGACCAAGCATCATCGTTGCTCGCTCGAAAGGGTAGGCAGAATATAAGGCAAGGGTAAAGAGCCGGCCTCATTCATGTCCTCCATAGTTATTGCTCCGAGGATAATCTCCTGATCAAGGAGCTGGCACTGATACCAAAGAACCAAAGACGGACCGAGACCCGGTCGGATAATGAGAGATTCAGTTTTTGAGGGAAGAGAAGAAATAGAGGCACTTATTCTCCGTTCTTTTTCTTTCTTACCCTCAATTTGCCGGCGCAGGACACTAACTTCAATTTATTCCCCTCAAAAGCTACAGAGGGAGCCACAGGCATACCTTGCTATACCTGAACCTGAAGCGGCGGGTATATATTAGCACAGGTATCTATCAGCAGGCATATACCCACATCCATCTGTGAGTGAAGCCCTTCGGGCAGATGCCTTTCCTTCCAGGGCTGGGTTACGAGCTACAGCCATTCCTTCCATCCGTGTAGGGGGAAGGAGCTACAGCCCCTTGGAACAGATGCTAAAGCGTAATTAATAACATAAAATAGAATGGATTTTAATTACATATATTTACATATAGAAAGTATGCAGAGGGCATGGATAGAATGCCCAAGCTCTTATTATTTATATCCTGCTCCCTTTCAGACTGAAAGGATCAGTGAAAGGTTCTCACTTCAGATACCTGTGCCTATAAGGTTGGGCCACTTCCTATAGGGTTTTATAAGGAGCGCCACTATAGAGCTAAGGACAATCGCTCTCACTCGGTAAAAGGATAAATTGCTACTCAGCGGGTACCACTACGCCTAAAGGAAATATTTATTATCCCAGCCCCGGTAGCGCCTTCAATACATCAATCCAATTCCTACTATCCTGTTGCTCTACGTTCATACCAGTTCGTTATCCCCTTTCTTCCCTAAATCCTTGCTTGAGCGCTCGCTCCTTGCTCGTTACTCTTGCTGGTCGGGAATCATACAGAGCTTGAGCGCACATTGCTCTTGACTCCGGGCGGCACCAGGGACTTGAACCCTGTCACTTACTTACCCCTTGGGATTGATACCTTAATACCGTCTTCTTATATTACGTTACACCAGAATAACACCTTCTTTACAAGGGTATATAATTTATTTCCTTATATTACGACGCGGCGGTTGCGGGGTCATTTTCCACCTCACGTCCTTAGGAGCACTGACCTATAACCACACACAAAGCAAACTGAAAGAAAGAGTAGCATAGAAAGCCATTCACGGTAAAGTACCGGACCTGGTTGATCACTACGTTATAGGATCGGCTCGACCCTTGAAAGAGTTTCATCTTCTTAGCCTTATGAACTGCCTTACTCTACAATAGGAATGGATCTTTAGATCCATTTACATTTCCCCTCATAAACAATCCTATATATTTACAATGACCCTAAGAAACGCTTCGAGATAATGTAAATTCCCCTCATAAAGGCTCCGATTGTTTGTGATCCCTTCCATGGGATAATAACGCCTGGGACAAGGTCACTGTCCTAATCGTAGCTATAAGGTAAGGGGATTTCACTTTTATTTCCAGTAAGTACATGAACCGTTGTGTGAAAGCTAAGGTAGATAAGAATGGGCCAAGCATGAATAATTATAGCCATTTCAATACCCCAATAAAGGCTCTGATATACTGTCTTTTATTTCATCCAAGTAACGCTTGGCACAAGCTTTACTTACTTTCTTTTAGTTACCCACTCTATAAAGCACAGACTCCTTAAAGAGCCCAGTAGTTGTTGTTTCGTTATATACAATTTTTTGTTTTCACGATAATAAACCCCAATGATGAATCTATGCTCGGCCCCTACCAACCGCAATTTAGACTATATACCCACATGACAAATGAATATTTTTACGCAGCATCTTCGAGGAAGATCCATGGATGGTATTATCGGGCTCTTATTGCGGCTCGTTTCCTCTCCCCTCGGCTGACGCCGTATCCGTTGGTCATTCTTTATATATTGATTTTGCATTATGAGATATGTAATTTCGCTCTTGAATAAAGGCCAAGGAGATCAGCAAGCACATAACTCCATGGAAGCATTTACTTTAATTAGGATATCTTTGTAAGGCACTTAATAAGGAAGTAACCCCTTACTTAGCCTAGGACCTATAAGGCCCACAACCTGACCTAGCCAAATAAAGAGTGTATTTTTTTGTTTTATGATACCAATACCCTTTAGGTTACAAAAGATTTTATATCAATATGAAAAGGGGGAAATCTGGGTGCAAACGAAGCATCAAAGGCCCAACCTGAAATCTTTGATTTGCCTCAGTAGGTTATAAGTAGATGCCCGCAAAACAAAGCTAGAGTCTGGCATGCAGACCAAGACTACCAAAGACTTTGCTTTTGCAGCCTGCCAGGGCGAAGGAAGAATGAAACAGCGCGGGTGAATAAAGAAAAGTCTTTATTTCCACTTGCTAATACTAGTAGTAACTAAAGAGATAAGGGGTAGCAAAAAAGTAACCAGAGAGGAAGGAGCAAGCCCAAGACGGACGGTAACCATCGGTGAGCTTCCTCACATAAATACAACTGAGACTCCAGTTTTGGCCATATGTAATTAGACTAAAAAAGCTTGATTGCTAAGGGTAACCATAGAGACAAGAAGGGCTCCTGTAATTAGAGGACTAGGGGCTATTGTAGTATAAATTACGGAACTAGAATATATAGTGTAGAGAATGTAGAGTGTATAGTAGGATTATATAGAGTGTTTATTTACTTATTGTATTTATATATTAAGGAGTATTAATGGTATTAAATAAATAATGGATCAATAACTATTTAGGTCTATGGCTTTCTTTATATTTACTAAGCACTTGTTGGAGCCCCTCTTATTGTATCAGTTAGTCACTCGCCTTATAGATAGAGACTCTAAGTACTAGTTAAAGATACTAGTTACAAGCCTTATATAAAACTTGATTACTTGCCTTTACACAGTAGGGGAGTAAATAAATTGCTTTAAACCTGGGACTATTAGGAGATCTAAAGTAGTTATAAAGCCTCTATCCGGGATTATATATAAAGGATATAACTACGACTCATCTATATTTCTTTTACACACCCACCATGCATAGGATATATTACCAGCTGCTATAGATTGAATTCACTCATACATATTGCTATGGGTATATTACGTATGCTTTAGGATTATAGAATGTCTATATATTTTATGTAGGAAATCAAAATTCAATTGATAAATAGTGTAGATTGAAAATAATAAACTAGGACAAAACCTTATGTTCGATTACAATGCCTTACAACCTATCCTATATAAGCCAACCTATATAACCAACCACTACTTCTTACTGTCTTTGCCTTATTTGTACTTAGATAACCGTCGGGTAATCTTTAGTGGTTAGTAATCGAGCATCCACTTGTAAGTGTAGATTTTCTGATTTAGGTATTGGAGAAATAAAGTATGTTATTAATTTCTATACTTCTATCTCGTTAGTGCAGCTTCTGCTTCCCTATCCAGATCTGGCTCCCTGGCTGGATTCCCTGCCTTAAAGTGCTTCAAAAATAGAGCAAGCTCAATGAGATGAGGTTAGCTTATAGTAAAGGGGGGACTCCGTAGAGCCGGCTAGATCCAGAGCGAGCGATTTACCTATAGCACCAGCACTAGCACCAGTAGTGGAAGATCCAGACCCACCATGAGCAGCAAAGGCAGTAGTATAAGATCCTGTATATTCTGTTAATTCTTACTGATACCCAGCCCAGGAGCAACTAAGTTGATTAATAATGGGTATTCGTTCGTTAGATCCACCGAACCTTTTAGTAGTTGTATATTCATTCCATGCCTCGACTTATGTATTCACTTCTGCCTTAACTTCAAGCGCAGAGTGGGAGTACGCACTTAGAACAACATTTGTATTACTTCTCCCTTTGGTTCTGAGCGGTTCGTATCTCGATCTCCTAGCGTCCGATCGAGCGGGTTCGTATCCTCACCCCCTTTTGAAGCCTACAGCATTACTTTCTGTGCAACGGCAACCAACAAACAACCTGGCGTGGTGGGATCCTCAGAAGAACTGCCTTTTGAAATACTCCCAGACCTTATGGGTGGGAGCAATCATCAATGGGGTCGGGACTTCGTTAGAACTTTCCTATTTACTTTCTGAAGCCACTCCGTGGCTTTACTTTAGTTTCTTCGACAACCCCCACCCTTTGCTCTTTACCAATCTATAGTTACTGCCTGCCTCACTTAGACTTACAGCATTGGATTGAATTGGATGGAAGGGTTCTTTACATAGAGCATTCATTATTGAACGGGCGTTCAATAACACTTGATGCAAGAATCTTATTACTTTGGTACCACTATGGCTATTCCGGCCGAGCGTTGCCCAGGATACGACTCTGGAATTATTACTAACTGCTTGAGAGGAGGAGCCCTACTTATAACCTATTGAGCCAGGAATACTTTGTGGGGGAGGCGTAAACCCTTTACTACCCTACCGAACCTTTACTTCAGTGTTTCCATACAACCTACCCACCTGAAGACTACCTATACCCCTGCCCTATACCACTTCCCTCATGAATCGTTGGTACCACTATCCTTCTCTTGTCGGGACGGGATTAACAACCTGGCCAGCGAGATACCATTGATGAATTAAAACAACAAGCCAGCATTGCCAGGATATTCATGGATGCCCAGCCAGACATTGCTAGGAGATGCCCACTTTACTTTCATTTAGAACTTAACAATGAACTCTGCGGCTGATCATTTCTTCCAAAAGTGTATATGAGCGACCGACCAAAGGGCGAGGGGACGGCGAGACCAAAGAAGGTGGGGGGAGAGGGAAGTTCCCTTTATTTTAAGAGAGCTTTTTATGTGGATCCCGTTTCTCAATGAAATGCATTATTTTCTCAATTCGAAGATTGCGTAATTACATGAATAAATTCCGATCCGTAAGAACAGCATTTTAAAGCATTCGAATTAGCTGATCGATTCAGAATTTGGTGGGGTGTGAGGATTAAAAAGGCCTTACTGTATTGGAAAGAATGCATCGGATTGATCCATACCAGATAAGTGTCTGAATCTGATCATTATTTATTCCGATCAGGCTTTCTTGGATCATCTGATCTTTTCTCATCCATCTTCTCTTTCCTGGCTGCATCATCTTGCTTATTGGTGGTATCTATCTCAATGTCTATCTCTATCGCCTGGCTATAGTGAGTAGCAGGTGGAATAGGAGTAAGGTCATGGAAAGTATTTGTACTTGTACCCTTCACTGTGTCCCCTTTAACCGCTGCCGTTTAAACTACTCTACTTTTATACTTTTATCTGACATCCAACATTCTGACAAATGCTTGCTCGCTTTACGTGTTTGGAAAACGTTCTGTGCTTACATCCTGAAGCAAGGGAAGGGCTTTTTTCATCCCCAGACTCAGACAGTGTAGAAAGGTGCCTTCGGACGAGGGGTGAGGAGGTGAGAAGGTGAGGTACGAGCCCTAAAGACCGACGCAGGAGGGCCGCCATCGGGTTTAGACCGCTCCACAAAAGTGGGAGAGGGCGAGGGTACGAACCGCTCGCCCGACAGAAAGAGGGCGAGGGGACCGACCATACCTTTTGTTTTTTTTTATTGATCTTATTTATATACGTCATTTAAGGATCTTATTTAGAACCAAACCTTTT
>Ga0233342_1000363_pt1 | contig 12397 bp, 8 predicted proteins | sample GEONDECOMP273_FD_180706 | JGI IMG/M metagenome (GOLD analysis project Ga0233342, IMG submission 180706) | Leaf litter microbial communities from Shasta-Trinity National Forest, California, United States - GEON-DECOMP-273 | ecosystem: Environmental > Terrestrial > Plant litter > Unclassified...
TTAGGAAATGGAGCTAACTCGTCTCACAAGATAAGTGGCATAATGACCTAGTTCCACAGTCACTGCCTTTGTATTCCTCTTGAATCCTCTTTAATAAAGACCTGCCATATAAACATTCGATCGACCATGGGCCTGATCCATGAGTCTTCCCTGCCTGGTTGTGAATGATAGAAACAGCGAGTCCGAACAATAAAGAGGAAGTGGGTTATGTCCGTAGGGCTTAGTGGCATACGTAGGTTCGGTCCTACACCCCCTACTAATAAATTCTTGTCGGAATTACACCATGAAACGGATCAAGTATGGTATAACTTCTGCATGATCTTAAACAACTACTTAGATCCTAAGGCAAGCCGACCGGGGGAGGAAGGGCGACAGCGAACGTGGCTCTCCCTAAAGAAAGAGCCCTATAAAGAAAGAAATAAATATATAGGTAAAGTAAAGCGCACCCTCAATAAAGGCCGTGACTATTGGGCATTCCGTAGCAGTTAACCCCGTGCCCTTCCATGTGATGCCGCAAATAAAAGAATCGATCGAATAAGCCTCTTGATAGATCCACTTCCTCAATAAAGAAATAAAATATAGGGTTATATCATATTAGATAAGAAATCTCGCGCTATGTTTTCCGAGGTGCTCTCGACTCCGCTACGGATCGGGCATATCTTATATAGAATGCATGCATGGTTTACTCTGTTCGTGGCGTCTATTTGGCAACATGATGCTTGGCTCTTTTACCCCTTATTTAGTAATTCCCTCCGGTCTGCTCCTACTTCTATCTATCTCTCCCGCTTAGAGGAAGGGAGTCAGTAAAGAAAGAAAATCTCCCAAATAATCTCGTGGCGTTCAAGTTAGATGAAAATTAGTGGGCCAAGGCTTTATGGTATGGAGTTATGGGGCCAAGGCAATAAACTTAATAATAAGGAATGCCTAGTAAAGACAAATAGGCGGTTGGAATGATGGAGTCATGAGTTTGGCCAGGCAGTAGATAGAGCTAGTAGAGTCGGCGGTGGGCCCCAAAAAGAGAATTCACATATGCGAGGAAAGCCAGGAAAGCGTTTCCATACTTACCTCTTCCTGTAAGGCTCTTTATTTTGTCCCCTCAATACTCAGGACTACCTTAGCCCCACAAACCAATCCCGCAGGTAGCGAGCAGGATATTATATAAGGTAACCTTTCGCAGAGCTCAGGAAAAGTTATTAACCTGGCCGGCGGCTACTTATTATTTATCTTATTTATGCAATTTGGCTATTTTTCCCCCGAAACGAGTGCTTGGCTCAGGCTTAAGAACGAAAGCTATACTCTTTTTCCTTGGCCCGCTACTGAAGCTCCGCTCTACTTAGAGCTTCGGCCTTGGCCAGGAAAGCTGGTAAAGTCTTTTTTTTAACCCGCTATCTTTATCCTTAATAGCCATCTTTCACTTTCAGAGTTCCCCTATTATTAAAGGGTCGGCCGAGGTCTTCAATGTACTCGACCTTTACCTTAATGAAATTAAGAGTGATTTACTCTATTCCCTCGCCCTCGTCGACAAAGATCTCGCTCGTTCCTCTCGCATGGCCTCGAGTCACTTAACGTACCTCCCCCTCCCCTTGTTGTTTTGTAGTTGAGGAAGTATTTAGATGATTTGTTTCATGCATCCTTTGTCCTTTGCTTCGCCCTTTATAAGAAACATCCTTTTACTTGGCCCTTTAAGTAAGCCTCCCTTATTTGGCCTGACAGTAAAGAACAGCCTTTGCCCCAGTCATTAGGAGGACCGTTCTAGTGATAGACATCCATCCTTGTTACTAGGGTTATATATGTTTCTTAGAACTATATTCATCCATCAAAGCAGTGCCTAGAGCAGATACTATATATGCACAAGCAATTCTATTAAGTAATAAGAACCGTAAGCTTTTTGTCCAATTCCAGGAGCCAAACATTTACTGCCCTACCTTGACGGAGCTGAGCCACGACCTCAAGTGGGTTATCCTCCTCTATAGCAGGTACAACGTGCTTTCCTCCCCCGTGGAGCGCCGAGTCAGGTATCCGCTGAGGTTTACCCATAAGCGAAGGCCTAGGCAAGTGCAATTGACCCGGTTCCAGTTCAAGAGCGTGAGCAAGGAGAGAAGCAGCATCACCAATTTAATAACCCACAACAGAGCAGGTAGCCTAGTTGACAGCAATAGCACCTCGCAGCAGAGCCCATTCCGGAGCTAGTAGCCGGGGGTGATGAACCAGACCAGGGTTCAATCCCCCATAATCTAATGGTCCCAGATCAACAGATGCTGGGCCCAGGACAAATGGTTCTGTATATCCATCCGGAAGAGATGCGTAGGCCAATGAATTTGTTGGATCCAAAATGAGCTAGGGTTATAGACCTGGAGGATCCGCACCTATATCTGCTTCTGGCCCCGGTGGATCTGCTCCTGCTAATACGGCTCGTTTGGAGAGGTCCTGCTGCAGCTAGACTGTTGCTAGGCAGGCTATCCTCGTAAAGGCTCTCGAGCCAGTGGGTCCCGTCAGAAGTATACCCCGTCAGAGTGCTTCACAGTGTCTCACCGATTGATCTCAGGTACGCCTGCCATACTAGGATAGATCTGTTCCCTATCTTTGAGTCACCTCTTCAATGTGCGTTCAGAAAACATTATATATGAGTTTGTGCAATGGCTTTTTCAGAATTATGCAAATTAATTTTTGTTTTTATTATGTCAAAAATACATTTTGTTTAACCTAATTCGGAGTGTCATTATAAGACAAGGTGGTAGAGCAGATGATAGTTTATTATAGTAGGTTATAGTAGAGTAGGCGAGAGTCAAGTATAGGAGAGTAGATGAGACCAGATAGTCGATCCAGCCAGATATTTTATCTTTCCGGCCAGAGAGGATAGCCTAGTTAGGGAGGTCGGTCCACCTTTTATTGAATGGGGAAAGCCCGCTAAGGTTGCAGTATAGAGAGGGCCTTTCATTCATAAGGGGTTGAGGGCCGGGGTTAAGGAAGGATACTTAGCCTGCCAGCCCAGTATATCTATCTATGCCTTGAAACTCAGGTATAAACACCCCCATTATGTATGCGCCTGCCAGTACACACAGGAGAGAAACGCAGATGCTTGCTTAGAGTCACGTTGGTCACGCTCGCTAAGGAAGGACTCTTCATATAAAATGAGTAAGCTTTAAAGATTTATGCATTTATTCCCAACCCATGATATAGCAAAAGAAGGGTCTCAAATACTCTCGCGCAAATCTTTTTTGGGCTTTTTTCTGAATTAGTAAATGTAAATATGCTTTCAGGAAATCATAATATGCTGTTGTTTTTCACTTTTAAATATATCTATCTTCTCGCGTTATCTCCCTTCTTGCGCTATATCTATCCCTCACAGGAAGGAAAGCAGCATACTGATGACGCTGGCAAGCCGAGAGAGTATCTCTTTCTACCTGGCCAGCTGAGAAAGATTATTTCTTTATTATCTCTTAAGGAAGGGCGGTATGAGCTCTTTTCCTTTGTCAGAGTTAATAAAGATCTTGGGGGCATTGACTTGTTCTCAGTGCTTGTGCTTCTCTTTGGTCACGAATAACTCTTCTGGTGAGGAGGAGCTACTTAGTGAAAGCAATTAACTAACTATAAGAGCGCGGATCCACACCATTGGTAAGCCTGGGTGGGTACTTTGTTACCTGTTTCAAGTGCTGACCTTACCTTCTGGTAACTATTAATCTAGTGAGGAGCGTCGAAATCTGTCACTAGTATAGCAGCGAGGGGAAACCAGCCTGCCTGAAAGCTTATTAGAGTAATTAAATGGATAGGCCAGTGAACGAGCATGGGTCACGCTCGCTAGCCCAGTTCACGTAACGCCCGATCACGGGTGGGATATTGAAAGATGGAATTGGGTCCAATAAAGCCAAAGGAATATACCCGCGCGATAATCCTTTATAGGTACTTAATTCTAGGCACTTAAAACCTTTTACCCCAGGCCTACTATATGGATAGGGTGGTAGGAAAAATAACCAAGGAAGGGAAACCTACTATCACGTAGGAATAAAACTACCCAATCCCTGCTTTTTGGGGAATTCGACTCTTCCCCGCGCATGATCCACTTCTGGAGCCGGTTCCACCCCAAGCATCGGACAATCTAGTGGAGTTGCCCTTCCTTCAAATTTGATACTCACCCGCTATTCCTGCGTGCGATCGATCCTCACCTTTTTTATAGAATTCTGGTCGATACGAGTTCCGGTGGATGAAAGAGGTAAAAATGATTTACCACGCCTAACAGAGTCAACAAGGAAAGAACTGGGCTGGTATTTTTGGTCGATGGGCAGTTTCGTTCGGGGGGCTCGCTTTTCTCATCATGCATATTCATTATACATGTAATTTTGCTTTCAAAAGAGAATCGAGAGGGACGGAGACTCTTATGATGCGCCTTGTTATTGTTCCTTATTTTACAAATATGATCAAATAGGTATAATAATAAGAATATTTTCATTTCCCCCTGTTCCTTTCTGATCCGATACGAAGCGATAAGAATAAATCGAGATCTTACTTGTTCCTTTCTGATTTGATACGGAAATGGTCACAATGGGATATGTAAATAACAAAGAGGATTACCTTGTTCCTTTTATCGCCCATATGGCTCATAACGCTCCTCTATTGTTTGTGCATTTCCCATTCCAATGATTATATCTGTTGGGTGGGTGCACTATAACTATTAGGGGATCCAAAAGCTTCCTTCTGCTTGCGGCTAATAAGGTAGGGAGTAAAGGTAGCGAGTAGGCCCCCGTAATTGTCGATATTATTCCTGCGATATAGAACTGTACAGGCTATCCAGTGATGGATGATCTATCTAGGCAACCCCATGCTAGCAAGAGTGACTGATCTTCTATCGATCCAAATATCTAAGCCTGATTGCTGTAAGGAGGTGAGTAGCAATAGTGCAGTAGGTGGGGTATAAAGAGAATAGGCAATACGGTGGCTCCTAACTGTCCTAACGTCAGGTGATCCCTCTCCTCCTAAATTAGGGCAAGTAGGGTGGTAAGTAGGCGAGTAGGTAGCTCTTAAAAGGTATCGTAAGCAAATGTCGAAGATCCACTCTATAACATAAAGCAAATTGGTCGAGGAGGAAGAAATACCCTTCTTATTGATCGGCGTGATGTGATTTATGGAAGGACCGCAAGGAAGGATAGCTTGCTCGGGCGGATATATAATAAGATGGTATATAAGAAGAATTAGCATCTCTTCTCCTTCAGATTCATGAAAGGAGAGGAGGTAGCACAACTCAAGGATAGAGCGGGCCGGGCAGAGCTCTTTATGCATGGTTCACAACACGGTACACGTTCAAGGCAAAGAGCCAACGGGGTCAGGGTAAAAAAAAAACTGGCTGGTCCTACCTCCGAGCCTACCTTACCATTGGGTGGGTTCAACGGCTGGCTTTTATTGAATTGCTAACCAATTCAATCGAAAATGGTAAATTAACTTCGGTTGTTTCTAAGTTCGATATATGACGCTACCTTTCAATTGTGCATTCCATCTGGCATAGGTTCAATAGGTGTCTTGATCACGTCTGAAAGTATCGCCCGACCAAAGAAGGTGCGTTAAGCCGCTCGACCGGTTAGGGAGAGGGCGAGGACACCCTTTATTACTTCATTTACAAATTTGACAAGCTTTTCACTCTCCAAATTACCAGCCTGTAGAAGGCCAGGTTTTAACTAGTTAATTTACTAGTCGCTTACTAATCAAGACCGCCATCCCATCCTATAAGCCCAGGCGAGTAGGGAGAGTAGCCAAGCAGCCACGGTTGAGCAATTGAGTAGCACAGTTAGTTTAAACGGGATTACCAGCAGAACGACAAGCAGACCCATCAGCACAAGGAGTCTAAGCATTTAAAGCATCAGCTGAACATGGTCATTCAGAAACAGGATTCCCAGCACACCCAGTAAAAGCATCATCAGTTAAATCGGCATTATTATTATTTCCAGGCCAAGCAGAAGCATCTCCATAAGCTGTTGAAAGAGCATTCTTCCCGGCATTACCAGCATCCCTATCAGCATTTGAAGGAGCGTTACGACCAACACTCAATTGAACCAGTCTTACTAGCCGCACCAGCATCACCAGTATATTAGTTGAACAGACAGTTGAAAAATTTGAACCAGCTTAATTAGTTGAAGAAGCTGCATTCATCCCTGCATTCCCATAAGCGCCATTTTAACCAACATATGAAGAAGTGGTTGAACCGGTTTCCTCATTCTCAGTCTCAGTTGACCCAGCAGCAGAACCATTAACACCAGTTGAACCAGCCTCATTCCTGCCCTAAGCAGATAGAGGAAAGTATTTAGTAATAAAAACTCGGTGAATACGGAATTCTCTAGTTGAGAAACTCGGTGAATACGGAATTCTATGCTATTGTATAGTTGAAGGAGACATTACTTCCCGCCCACTTTTGTTAGTCAATTTCCCACCTTCGTTGGGCCAGGTTCTGAGCACTTCCTATCATCCGGAGACGCCCACTTATATTACCGAAATTACCATCAGTTGAAGGAGCTTCATTCCCATCATTCCCAGGATTATTCAAAAGAAAAGAACCAGTTTAACTAACATAAATTGAATATAGAGCGTAGGACTAAATTGATAAGGGCATTCATTTTCAGAAGCGGTTGAAGGAGCAGCCATATCAGCATTCCCGGCTTCCTCATTCCCCGGATCATTTATAGCAAACCCAGTTGAACCTTTATTCCCAGTCTCAGTACACCAGTCTCAGAATTTCCAGCCCCAGCGGCATAATTCCTAACAGCAAAAGCATCACAATGACCAAGAGCATTTCCAGCAGCAGTTGGAGCGGCATTACGACCAGCACAAGGATTCAAAGTAGCAGTTGAACCGGCATTATCACAATTACAGTAGCCTAAGTATCAGCAGATAAATAGAATTATTTTCAGAAGCAGTTGAAAGAGCAGCATTATCAGGGTTATTTAAATAAACAGCAGTTGAAGGAGCAATATTCCCAGCGTCAAAACAAAGAGCACTAAAACAAGCATTTAAAGAATCCCAGGATAATTTATAGCAGCAGTTGAAGTAGCAGCCGTATAAGCATTCCCAGCATAATTATTCCCAGCAGTATTTGAAATTGCCACCAGCATAAGTGTAAAGGGTTATTTGGGCACGGGATTCACATAAACACTCTTTCCGGCATAATTCCAAAGAGAAATATTTTGAACCATAAGGGAAGGGACGTGCAGAACAAATAAAATGCATATTCATGTATATAATTCCAGTGACCATATAACTTTATGGATAGTGGATACGCCTTTTAATAAGCTAGTAGGGTAAACTGGAATCCCCACCCACCCCCCACTGTTGGATCTTATTTATATAGGTCCTTTAAAAGTTATATCTCTGGTGCCGGGGATCTTATTTAATAACCTTTATTATTGCTATGATTTGTACTCCATCCTTACAAACTTGGTGCCAAGCAGCCCCCCCAGTGCCTTAATATGTGAGGTAATCAGAATCATATAATGAAGCCGGTTTAGATCGGATTGACCGGAACAACTTCTGGGCTCTGCTCCTCATCTTCAGTGGAATATGCAAAAGGGAGGTACACAGTCTTCATACACTTATTATTTATATTATTCAGACCCCACCTTCAGTAAGGAGTAGATTAGCTGACTGACTCCGTTCCTCATATTCTTTGGATTCAGCCAGGCCCAAAGGGCAGGGAACATTATGAATGAATCAAGTTACCTAGAGACAAATTGAGTTCGGTAACCCCTCCCCCTCCATATTTAGGTTTCGTGGGTTCGTCCCTCGCCCTTCTTGGGTCGGGCGAGCTACTAAACGTCCCTCACCCCATCTGGATCATGCTTCTCCTACGAAGTCTTTCTGGCTTACTGAATCAGTTAGTAAGGGATAAAGGCACTCCCTCCATAAATATCCCTAAATCCGGGCATGTTTTGAAGTTGTTTGAGTCTGTAAGCACCTAACCTTGCTTGGGTTGTGCAAAGATGGTAAGTCATGTTAGGTTTGTAAATAAAAGCAAATAAGAAGATTCATAAATAAGATAAGGAGCGGAGCGGCGGGTGCCCGCTAAATAATACTATCTATCCAAAAGAAGGGTTCGTTATAAGATTTCATCACATAAGAAGGCACCAGGCACGGAGTGTCAGGTCCTGATAAGAGAAGGTATAGTGCAGTAACCGCATTCGTGGGTGGTTGGTAACACAAAAAGTAAAAGTAGGTAAGTAGAGCTCTTCCTAGCAGTGGGTTCAATCAAATTGATAAATAAATTCCTGATGCTCTTCAATCCCAGTGGAAATACGTGATACCAGGTAGTTGGATAGTAGTACCAGGTAGTAGGGTAAAGGGTAAATATCCTAGTGCCGACTCTACAGAACATTCCTGACTTAAGCAATATTTTTATAAATGACAACACTCCCTAAACGCGGTAGGGTGAAGGCAAGTAAGTAAAAAGTATAATAATTAGAACAGGTGGATAGCACTTAAGTAAAGGGTAAATAGGGCTAAGGTGAATAGTCATTCATAGTGCCTACCCCCATTCTGCCTTACCTTCCTTCCATGTATTTTATTTCCTTATGGCATGTAGTTCCCTAAAAGATAGCTGTTCGGAGATCCCCCATCCCCATACCAACAGAGCTAAATAAATAGTAATTCGCTTCGCATTCAGGTCTGGGTAGTCTGTCTGTTGATAGGGGTTGTAACTCAAAGGTCTGTCTGTACTCACCACCCCTTTCTCGACCACGTTCGGCAAGCAGTAAAAGTAATAAATAATAGCGAGGTGTCTAAAGAGGATTCCAACCAATAAAAGACCCATAGAATCCATAACTATAAAGAAGCACATATATAGAATCGCGGATAAAGCACCCACCAATAAGTATGAATACAGTTAGCTGTGCAACTTCCATTAATCCAGTAGGCTGACGAAAGTAAGACCAACCACTGCACTATTTTATGGCTGGTTCATTCATAATGTGTTGCCCTCCTTCCCTATATGCTTCCATCCCAGCTGCCTTGCAATTTCCCGACCCACTCCCCCAAAAATGGTGAATTCGAAGCGATTGCCCCTAGATCCTTTTATTTGTTCATCCCTGCCCTGCTTGACCGGACAAAATAAAATATATTTCCAGCTAGTTATAAGGTTGGTCGAGCCGCTCCCAAAATAGTGTAGGAGGGAGGTTTTGGAATGTTCCAACAACTAAACTTATCGACTATAACTGGCCCCTGGCAACCCAGGAACTAGGTAATAGGCATCACATAAACAAGGGAGTAGCAACTAGGGAGGCAGAAACTAGAGCATCGGGAGCGCCCAGGCACTAAGGAATCCTGGCAGAGATAAACATTCTTTAAGAGTATAGTTTCGTCACAAGAATCTCCATTTTAGATCCCCGATAGCCGCCGGTATTCTCATCGGACCCGTAAAAAAGAGGACCCGGAGGGACTCGACCGTTATGGGAGAGGGGTTTTCAAGCTTAGGTACTGGTCTCCTCTCAACACGTTCGTTCAGCACTTCGTTCCTTCCTGCTGTCTTGCCTTGCCTTTCATTTCTCAAATCCAATAGGGAAGGGTCTGTTCCCCATAACCAAATGGTTCCTTCGAAGCAATTTCCCCAGGTCCAAATGGCTTTCCCCCAACTCCCTTCCTTCCCTTTGTTGGCAGCAACATATATAAAGATATGTCTGTCTGTCCTCTCCTCACAGGGGATGCTAGTATTGAACTGTAAGGGTCCGGGGATGGATGACCTACCGAGATCCGTGTCTAAATTGATATCCGGGTATCAAGATCAAAATGGATATAAAGATCGAAGATCTCAGGTCGAAATAGAAACGGGTCTATATGAGGTCTAAATAAGTTTTATGAAGGTAAGGCGTTCGGTCGATGAAGGCAATTCACAAGATCGAAGAATACAAGTAGTTATCAGATCGGGTCTCCGGTCGAGGGGAAGGGAGCTATGTTGATGAAGGCAGTAAGTGTAAGGTCGAAGCAGCAAGCCATCCCGTTTCGTTTATTCGACCGGTCGTTTTTTATTGGACCAGCCAGTAACGAACTCTATGGATAGGCAGGATGGCAAGGCTACCATTGCTGCGTAATAACATCCTAAATTTCATAATCTGGAGATTCAGAACTCGGTAATTAATCATCCGAGCACCCCATATTACTATTTGGGTGGGGAGGGCAACACAGGATACCCATTGATCCGCCATACGGGATATAAGTCCGCCAGACAAGAGAAGTCCGCACCAACACACGTATTAGATATGAGAAGGAAGGCCCCTATTGAGTCACCGAACGAGAGGCCCCTATCAATATAGCGATAGAAGAAGAGAAGTTCCCCATCGTTCCTAAGGTAGATGGCCTACCTCCTTCAAGTCAGTTGTCCTCGCTGCTCCAGCCCTCGACCTTGATGTCCAAGCTCTGGGTATGGGATAAATCCTGCAAAGAAAAAAAATATACTTATTCCTCCTATGATATACTATAAAGCACAGATAGATCTATCTATATTGAATGCAACAATAATTGACATGCATATAAGAAACACTATAAACATGAGGGGAATAGGCCAAGTTTATATTAAATGAAAAGCATCAAATGATGAATAACTTACAACCTTAGTGTAAATGTTGCAGCAACTCCTATAAGCCTTACTTTCCTACCCTTGAAAGTCACAAGAGCATAAGCTTGTTATCTTGAAGTTATATTCTTCCTTCACCCATGGATGGCCTTCATTATATAGCAATTTGGGTCATAACAACCATGGTATAATTAGAGGAAAGGGATAGGAACAATCATAGATTTGGTTTATCAAGTAGGTATGAGGTTTAACTCAAGATAGATAGCTCGAATCCTTGACCAAACCAACCCATAACTCCTATAATTTTTCCTCCAAAATTAGGTTTGCTGGTTGTAACCATATCATCGCCCCCTAGTAAGGCAGACAGGGTTTAGCATGTCGCTCCTCAATGAGTGTCTAGGGAGTGATAATTGGGTTTTATCCCTACTTTTATGGTAAGGGGAGCAATGATGCATAAAAAAGGCCAATAAATTAAGGTAAAGGGTAGTTTTTTACTCATAAATAAATGATGGGTACCTATTCTAACATGTATAGGGATTATGGCAAACACTTCTTCATGATGATGAAAGTGTGACACTTCAGTTGTGACACTTTTTAGAATGCAATAATTAATTGTGACACATAGCAATCTTCCTGTATCTGTACTTCCTTCACTAAAGTATGTCTTTCATTGAACAGAACGTGTATGCTGGAACTCCTATCTACCCATTCACCTCTCTTATGGCGTCCAGTTCCCGTACCGTGCTGGGTTCCTGTTACATGTTGTGTATGCCCATCAATCTGCAATGAAACAACAGGAGAGTAGGCTATAATTGTACTGGCTGTGGGCTATCTACAATGGACACCTCCTTTTCTTTGGTGTACGGGGGATCAACGACTGGTCAGGCAAGGGGTATGAATTAATGTGGTAAACCGGCCAGCATCAAATATATATATATATATATATATATATCGGAAAGCAAGACAACATAATATTATTTTATCTTCTCTCGATCCAGCTAAAACGGCTACATAATCTGTCCGTTGGCCCGCCTCAGCTAAAAATATGTGAGCTATGGGTCTTGAGTCCTGAAGGCGTGGGAGGATTGGGTCCTTCCTACTTAAAAATTGAAATGGTCCTCCTTCCTGAATGTCCTGGGCATTTACATAATGCGTATTGAAGGAATGTTGTAATGTGAGGCGGTAATGGATGGGATCGTGCTCTGGGCGTATAGTGTGTGTCAAGGCCAACAATACCCTTATATCCCGCGGGCATAAGCTTCTTTATTTCAATCTGCTTGGCCTTTGCTTGCCTTCTCGCTGCTCTGCTCCCTCCCCTTTTTGTTCTTTGGTCGTGTGCTTTCCACTCCATACATCTTTATTTCTTTTTATCCCTGCTCGCCTGTGAGAGGCAAGATGAATTCATTGTAAGTTCGCCTTTGTGCTCGCTGGCTAAAATAATAAGAAAAATGTTGAATGAGAGAGTTTTTTGAATATGATCCAGATCTAGTGCCTGCTCCAATGGTGCTGAAGAAGGCATCAATAAACAGATCCAATGGAAGAAGGTTCCTTCCCTTAAGGTATAGCGATAACTTAGCATTATATATATTATATATTGTTAATATAGACCAATGGGCTTTTCAACTTTGCAAAAGGTAAATCAATAGTGCCTCGGTTCCAAAACATCAAAGAAGACATCCTCCAAGAAGAACTGCTCCATTGGTTCGAAAACATTCAATAACATGTGATGTACCCCTGGCATGACTTTGTTGAGCACAAACATTGAATGATAACCTTTTGGTGAGTGATCACCATCTTCATTTCCTCTTGGATAAAATCTTGGCGTCTAGTGAATTTCTTCCTTTAACTAAAGATGGC
>Ga0233342_1000364_pt1 | contig 12380 bp, 6 predicted proteins | sample GEONDECOMP273_FD_180706 | JGI IMG/M metagenome (GOLD analysis project Ga0233342, IMG submission 180706) | Leaf litter microbial communities from Shasta-Trinity National Forest, California, United States - GEON-DECOMP-273 | ecosystem: Environmental > Terrestrial > Plant litter > Unclassified...
GGCTTTTTCCCTTACCCTTCCCTTACTGCCCCACATGTATCACCTTACCGATTTACACCCCTCTTAGCCACACAGTCTTTTTATTAGCTTTTATAGACTTCGGGAATCACACTTACACAGATATTCTTGGTACCACGTAGAACCCACTATACCCCGCTTAGCCTTGTCAATACGATTCAGGAATTTGAATCCACTTACTAGGAATAGACCTACCTTTTCATGCCTACACCTGATAGCTACCCACCTTAAGACCTAGCACCTGTCCTAGACCACTTGATTAATGAATCGCGTCGATACTTATACAGACCTTCTATTTTAAAGAACGGATAGGAAGGAAAGGATAGGATGAACCCAGCCAGCTTACATTTAGTATCACATACAGCGAGCGAGCGCACCAGAACTAGTACGTATCCGCCTGAAAACCTAGACCTGTTCGAACTAGACCACGAACTTAATTAATCGCTTAAGAGATAGGGACTGCTAGAGAGAGAGACCTTTTACTTTTACGAGCGGCATGGGAATCATGGCATTGATGGCATGACACAACCCTACCTTTACTGAAGTGTTACCAGACTTGGCACCCACCTTAAGACCTAGACCAACCCTAGACCTCTTCCTTCATTTAGCGCTTTGGAACAACCACAAACTGAAGAGGAAGCCATCATGAAGGCTCAACAATACGACTTGATCAATGCTCAGTCTAGGTATTTTTACTCAATCATTCATGATGCTCCCTGATCTGACTCTTATCACAGGGATCAGCTGGGGGTATCCCATTCCCCTAATCTAGAGACGGATTTGCCACGTACTCCAGTGGAACCTCATGATGGGTGCCCTTTAGTGAACCTCTCATCTCATCGGTTTTGAACCTCATAAGCGTAATGTGGTGGGTACCGTACCAGAATACCCAGACCTAGCTAAGTGGCTGCATGGCTAATTGAAGGAAAGGAGTAGGAAAGACCGAATTTGGACCTTACTGAACAGGACCTGGATTAGGGCCTTACTGGTTGGATTGACCAGGACCTTGGGGAAGGAAGAACCTTACTGCAAATGGTAAGTGGGCAATTACTGTCCTCCCATTTCAGCAAGTGGGAATAAAGCCCTTCCTGAAGTACCGGGAAAGAGTTGGCCATAAAAAGAAGCACTAAAAGCAATGGTAGAAAAAGCACTAAAACCCCGAAGAAGCCATGGGTTAGATAAATCACTAAAAACAAAAGGTTAGAATAAGCACTTTTAGCATCAAAAATCATTCTATCGCAAGTTAACCCAGTGTCATTATATATTTATCATTTTAGAAGTTTTCTGTTAAATATCATATATATGTTATAAATAACAAAGTGATTTGTCTCTATTCTCCTTTGAAGCTAGCCTTTTATCTCTCAAGGTGTAAAAAAGCCCTGTCTGGAGCTGTGTGAAGGCATTCCTCGGCGTGCTCTAGGCTATTCTGCAGGTTCTAGGTGTGGCTTTATTCCTACAACAAACTGCGAGTCTTAGGAGGTTCTGCAAGAGCAGCTGTGTCCTAAGCCCTTCCTGCGAGTGTGAGGAGCCGCCCCTCATCCAATAGCGTTTCCTCCTTGCTCTCTATCTCCTCGCTATTCCAGGTGGTGTGCTCCTCCATGCAATCCAGGTGGATGCGCCTCCCCTCCATGCAATTGCTCTTTCCTCCCTCAATGCAAAGGTGAGCGCTGTCCTCCTTGCTCTCAATCTCAATGCAATCCAGGTGGTGTACCTATCCAATCCCTCTTCCTCCAACCAATATCTCTCCCTCCATCCAAACCCTTATCCTCCATCCAATCTCTCTTCCTCCATCCAAAGGTGAAGTGGTTAAGCAGCAGTGGCCAAAAGAAGAAGCACTAAAAGCAATGGTTGGAAGATCACTAAGAAGCAATGGTGAATAAGAAGCAATGGTGAATAAGCACTGTAAGCCCTAAAAACCAATGGTTAGGATCATTGACTTTAACCCTGAAAAGCAATGGGTAGAATAAGCGCTGTAAGCCTCTCATTGAATGAGAAAATATGCGATGTGAATGAAGTGTATAATTACGTTAAATAATCTATCGTTTCTGACAATACGGGTCAAACTTGAGAAAGTGAGATAGGAAACGAGAGGCAAACAGAGTATACCGTTTTACATCTGTTTCAACTCCAGGTTATACTGACCGACGAGGGGTACACTTCTGAAGGAACCTACCATCAAGGGCTAAAGCCATAAAAGCATAAAGCCTTTGGTGGGAGGGGGATGGCACCAAGAGGAGATGTCAGGCAATCGGTGGACAGGGCCAATTCGGGGGGGGCTTAAAGTATCTTCTATTAATTTTTTAAATAACTTATATTAATGTTTTCAGCGAACGGAGAGTATTTTGAGGCCCGAAAAACGGCTATTCTCCGAAAGCATGCATGGAGGGAAAATACGGCTATTCTCCGAGAATAAAAAGGAGTTAGACATCAAAAGTCTTTATTGGATTTGAGAGTTTAAGGGAGCAGAAAGAAAATAAAGAGAGTATTTTCGGGCCAAAAAAGTGGCTATTCTCCGAAAGCATGCATGTAGGGGAAAACCTCCTATTTTCCGAGATTGTTATAGTCTCAATTATCTTTAAAGAGACTTACTAGTTACCTACCTTAATACCTACCATCTGTTAGCCCTCTATACTACTTGCTGAATGATTCACTTAGGAGGTACCACTAGTAATCCTATTATAAGGGCCAGATCAGACTTTCTAATTCTTATTCTTCTCATACTACTGCCTTAAACCTAGGATATAGAGTGATCCCTAACCCATTGATGAAGCCAGGAAGAAGAAAGTAGGCATGCTATAATCTTTCATACCCATCAGCAACGTGGCAACTTGCTTCTTTCATGTAGCCCAGTGCCCCCTCAACCCTTACCGAAAGGCGCATCAAATGATTACCGTCCGCCCTCCATAATTACGTATATACAACTGGGGGACAGCAATGACCGGCCTACAAAACGGTAAGGCGGTGGGTGCGGGGCAACACAGTTTTGAAAAGGGGGTGTGGGCCGGGGTGCTTTCTCTATCGGTAGTTCCATAGCAAAAGTATATTAGACGCAGATCGAGATGCATAGCAAAGAGCTAGGGCGAGTACAGCACCTTTCAAGGCAAGGTAAGCCGAGGTGGTTTATGGTTATCCCTATATTTATTCCCGGAAAGATTTATTCCCGGAAACTAGTATTTTTCCCCTAATAGCAAAGGCTGAGTTTATTACCCTCAATCAGTTGCGTTTATATGATCACATCGGTCACATGTATCACTTTCCAATAACTTTATGCTCTCGGCAACTTATACCAATTTCCTTCATCTATTTTATATCTATTTATTCCCCTCAAATCGCTATGCTCAGGTAAGGTCCTGCGCCGGTCAACCCAGTAAGGTCCTGATCTGATATTTATTCCCCTAAAGAGCTATAAGGAAGGTGGTAAGGTAAGGTCCTGGTTTTTATTTGTTCCCCTCAAAGCCTGAGTAAGTTATAGTCCGGGAAGATATTCAAGGCCCTGTCACATTATAGGCGGACCTATTTTAGACAGTGCAAGGCCATTCTGGTAAGGTCCTGTAAGGCTGGATATGCTTATTAAGAGACCAAGTTCACAGTGGATAATATAACGGAGCAATTATCTCCGAAATTATCCCCGAGAAAACATGCATTTTATATTATTTTTTCGCAGCAAATCCCCTCTCCCCCTGGTCGAGCGTTCGGTTCCTCACCCTCTATTTTATCTCCGAAACATCTCCGAAAAAACATGCATTTAACGGAGCAATTCACGGTCATTTACCTTTCATACTTCCACCTTCTAGTTCCCATCCACCTTAAGACCTATACCTGTAGCCTTATACACTTGATTAATTCATCTTAGGAGGTACTGCTATAAACGAACCCTCTTCTCAGGACCGGGATCACACTACCTTACCCTTCCTTTAACCCTTTATCCTACCCTTCCCTTCGAATAGTCCGGTAGCTAGTACAGTTTTATCACCTGTGGTGTGGAGGATACGGAGCTAATGGACCTACTACAGCAACTCAATATAGAACTAAAAAATAATGGGGCTGGTTTGAACAACTTGGGGCTTATTCACCTACCACTATAAAGCTAACGAACTAAACCGAAACAGCTTTCTTTTCCACGGCCATAGGTGCAACCACAAAAGGTGCACAGCTTGTTAGCATCATGCTCACCTTCATCATGTGCCATTTGATTTGATCCCTATCGAGTCACCATGGCCCTTCTTATTATGGGGATTATAGATTATAGGAGCTATCACTTCCACTTCCTTTGATGGTCATAAGTACATGATAACTACCACTGACTGACTACTTTACCTAAATGGTAGAAGCCATGCCTCTGACCTGCATTACTAGTTGAGTCATAGCCCATTTTATCTTGAACCAAATTAGTTACTAGTTTAGGGTCCCACAGACACTAGTCACTGATAATGGCACCTAGTTTAATTTAGTTATGGTATATATAAGTGGAGACGGGGAGGCTACGATCTGCTGATCTCCGCCCCTGATAATATCCACTCAGGAATAAACTGGATTTATTAAGTAAGGGGATATACATACTAGATAATCTCTTAACTGCCCTTGAAGGTCTGGAGTGGGCCAAGGAACAAAATACAAAAGGTCTCTGCATGAAAATGGACTTTTACAAAGCCTATGATAGGCTTGAATGGTCCTTTATTATCAAAGTGTTGGAATGTTTAGGTTTTTACAAGTCATTCATATCGAGCATCAGTCTGCTTTTTGTGAAGAATGCTTCTGCTGGGGTCTGCATAAACAAGCAAGTGTAAAATAGCATCCATCTTCAGAGATCTATGAAGCCGGGATTTCCTTTTCTTTTACCCCCTACCTATTCATCTTAGCCCCTTGGATGCCCTGGGCTACCTGCTGTTGGAGGAGGCTGCCAAAGTTGGTAGAGTTAAAGGTCTCCCTATGCCCATGGGAAGACAACTTAGAAACTCTAATTGGGCTGATGACTTAGCTCTGTTTCCTTTTATTGAGGAATCCATCATATAGAATATGGTGCAATGCCTTAATGTATTCTGTAAAGCTTAAAGGGAGCTTATCCATCATGACAAAACCACCCTCCTTCCTATAGGGTTCGATGACAGACCTGAATGGCTCCCTCCTAGTTGGAAGTGGATAAAGAGAGGACAAATCTATAGATCTCTAGGTATACCCTTTGGGGTGGATGTGTCTCCAACTCAAATGCGGGAGTGGATTACCTAAAAGCTGGCTGGCCTCCAAACTAGAATACTTGTGTTCACAAGACCTATCCCTAGCTATTAAGGCGCAAATAGCTGGAAATATTATAAGCTCAATGCATATTTACTTAACTTCCCTCTGGCTGACCAGTAAATAAAGATTCAAAAAGATGACCTATCTCATTATAAACTGACTTTAGGCTAAGGATCAATCGAACAAAGGCCTTCTTAGAGATCTACACCAGACCTTACTTAGTAGGTGGGCTGGGGATCCCTCACCTCCCTTTCCTGGGTACCGCCCTTACAGCTAAGTGGTTCACCAGGCTGTTGACTAGTGCTGAGCTATGTATGGAAAGTACTTTTGAAGCAAAGGCTGCAAACTCCAATAGCAAGAGGCTATGTTGTTCAGAACGTCAGCTGGAAAAACACTTTCCTCTTAGCCCCTCACCTATCCATCAAAGGTTGTGATGTACTAAAGAGTTTATGAAAAAGTTAGCAACAAGTGGCCCCTTTACTTACCCGGATCCCTTCTAAAGGAGAAGTATCTTCTGATTCTTTTCACTTCAATCTTTAGTGGTCCTTTGTGGTAAATAAGGAACTCTTTATTTCCACTTGTCCTAAATAGTTGGTTTATAGCCAAAAGGCTTCAAAAAAAGGTCTCTCAACAATCAGCCATATCTGGTCTTATACTCTAAAGTCTTATAAATAGTGGGGTCAACTCAAGAGAGAATTAAAGCTTTAGCCCCAAGATAAACATGTTAGAAGAAGAATCATAGATAGTCTTATCAGGCCTGATTATGTTGGGGACCCATCTGATAGGAAATGGGGGACTTCCTTTGAATGGAAGAAGTGGCATCAGAGGTTTAAATCACTGCAATCTGCCCGGAAAACTCAAAGTGCTTTGGTTAAATGTCCTCTAGTAAGGCCTGATTATAGGGGATATACTGCGGATTATGGGGGAATATAAGTGGACTCCGCCCCTTCTACTCCTAGGTGGAAACCAATTCTCCAAATATTGTGATGGTGCCCTCATGCTCAAATAGTGTAGAGTCTTTCAGCCAGAGCCTTGCACACCTTGCCTGTAGCAGAAGCATGGGAGACTACTAATATAGGGATTCGTACCCTCAATCATGCCAATAAAGTAATAACTATAATTAGTATTTTAATCCTCTTCCATGTCTAGAAGACAAGATGCAAATCTGTGATGATGCAGTTTAAAGCTTAACATAAAAACCAAGAATAGCTCATCAATAGAGAAATAGAAGTCAGAGCTTTTGACACCAAACAAGCAATGTAGGAGCTGAACAAACTGAAAGTATTATGGTGGCAACAACCGGCCGGGGTGGAATATTATTCTCTCTTTAATAAAAAAAACACCTGGAAGAACGGAAAGGATCAACCTCCATCCTGGGCCTTGTTGGTGCGGGAGGGCACATCCTTAATTGCCTGGATAGATTGACTGGGCGGGAGCAATGTGGTATTTCCTTCTCCACTCACACTAGTGAGTTAATCCTTAGGGCTTTCCTTTACTGGATATATTATTGGCCTGAAAGTACTATGAATCAATCATCCAGCCCAGCTAAGCTATATTATAGGGGAGGGGAACTGAACCTGGGAGGGAAAGGTCCCGAACCAAGGTCCTGAACCAGGCCGAACCACAGATATTGAAATAGAGAGGGGATATACAGGAGGGGTTAAAATCTTTTGAATTTAAGCCCTTTGGCCCCAACCTTCCCCAAATAGATCCATTCGCGCCGGCTCTCTATTCTTTATTCAAAGACCTTGAAGCACTCTTAAGATCAGGACAATTCCATCCTTGCTTCCTTATATTAGGACTTCCCCCTTTAGCTTGGTTGGTTGGATAGAAACAACAGCTTGCCCCTTCTTTTAAACCTTCTCCCTGAGGTTGATACTTACCAGGAAGCTCTAACGCTTAGCCCCGTGTAATCAGGGCAGATGCTTCGAACCTTGCTTCAGATCCAGATAATTGCTGCTACTTGCCAGGGAGGAAAGAGAGGGAGTAAGGAACCAACGGCTCAACAACCAGATAATAGCAGCTGCTACTTTACCGGGAGGGAAGGTAATAACCAGCAATCAATAGCCTTCCGTCCCGTCCCGTCCCGTACCATAGCAGTTAGGCAATCCAAAATCTACTCAGCAACCCGGACAAAAGGGAAAAACAAAAGGCAAGGGGCAGGGGGCAATGATACCAATACTAATGCTTGTAAGGGAAAGAATGACATAAACAGGTAAGTGTCTGTTGGGGTGTGTATAGTCCATCGAGCGTTATTGCTGCTCGAACCAAGCAACCTAATGGGGCAATCGAAGTGCTCAAGCCCAGCCAAGGAAGCTCCCCGGCAAGCAATAGTGATCACCCACACACAATCACTATGTTTTTCATTCGTGGTTTATTCTTTTTCCTACTGAATAGAGTGGACCCATATCATAAGGCCTATTAACCCGGCTAAACACTTCAACTCTAACCAAAGTTCCGAACCGTAAAACCAGATACCCTGGGCTCCCTAACGCACGCATGTCTCACACTGCTAACTCACCCGTCCACCCCTACGAAAGGAGGATAACGCACCTCCAAGACCGACAGGCCATATAGAAAGGAAAACAATGAGGAAAGAAGGGGCAACAGGCCAACACAGATATAAGGAGACAACGCGCGAACAAACAAGCGAGACCAAGAGCGAGGACCGGAGCAGCCAGAACGCATAAGCCAGCTGGGAAAGTAGGATTAATTAAGCTGCTCTGTTGGCAACTAACTTGAATTCACGATTGATATCTCATATGGTGGATAACACGGTGGGAAGCTAACATAGAAGCAGCCATTCACTCACTGCAAAAGGCCCATCCATTCAAAGTAATTCTATTTCCCCTACCTTGGTGGCCAGAGAAGTGCCCAAAGAGTGAGTTTCAATCAGCTAGGCCAGCGGAACAGTATACTTTATTACCTGGTTTCCAATGGAGTTCCTTTTATAAAACTTCTGCTTCATATGTATTTTTTTTGCCGGAGGTAGCGGGTTCTGGGATCAAAAGAACTGAGAGTAGCACTTCTAAAGGTAAACTTTGATTAATTTGTGGGAAAGACAAGGTATTTCGCTTGGGTTTCCACGTCTTTTCCATGGTTCAAGCGGGCGAATAGGAGGTACTGGTTATTAGTACTTAAGAAGTAAAGAAAAGAGGTTGGTGGTTTTCTTTTATCTAACCTAAGAATCTCTTCTATTCATCTCACCGTAATCCGTCCGATTGATCAATAACAGCAATTCATTAGTTCCCGGATCCTCATGATTCTTTCGGAATGGTTCCTTTACAAGAGCCAGAATTGCACAAGAGAATGAGTCTAGTGGAATCCATGAAGTCAGAATGCCCCCGGTATTTCTATATATAATATGGTAAGATGAGCGATCCTTCTTTTGGTGTTACAGAAGTTGGTGCTAAGCGCTGAGAGAGTCAAAGAGGCAGAGGTTTTTCATGAAAAGTGTGTTCATCTTGTTGGTATTTCTTGTGGCGAATTCGTGTTGGCTATATAATTTAGTTCAAACTGCTGTTAGTGCTTCCTCGGTGTAAATGATATTCTATTAGCCATATTTGTTCGTGAGTAAAGCAAACACTTAAGGTGATAAGCGAAGAGTTGGTGAAAATAATGATTCAAAAAGTTGGTGCCCAAAAGTAAATAAGAGTAATAATAGGTAATTCAAAAGTAAATAAGAGTAATAATAGGTAATTCAAAAGTAAATAAGAGTAATAATAGGTAATTCAAAAGTAAATAAGAGTAATAATAGGTAAAAGGTGCAAAGTGGAATTAGAAATGCAAAGTGATAGATAGAAAGTGGTAAATTATATATGGTAGGTGGTAAATCGATAGGTGTATGTACTGTCTGCTCCTTTCCTCGTTCTTTGATCCTATGTCAGTTGGGTTCTGTTCATTTTGTAAGGTCTTATTTATTTGTGGTGTCCTTAGTCTATAGTCCATAGATATTAGTACATAGACCATATTCCGTAGACCATAATACCATAGATAGTGTCCGCTTCCTATCGAATGAATCTGACCACGGAGCCACGGAGTTTGACCCGTGTAGGGCCTATGGTGGAATCAATAGTGCGTTCTGTTGGTTTTAGTTAAATACTTATGGAACAACCCATAATCTCGTTCCACAATAAGCAGGCTAATAAAAGCCCCGAGCCTGTACCTGTGCGCTCGTCCCACCTCACACCAGTGGGTTGATCGTATTCGCCGGGCCAAACGAGTAAACGTCCCGCATACGCACTTGGTAAGACTGCAAAAAAAGGAGAGGAGCCGGGAACTATGTTCACCTCGACTCGAGTGAGCTATTCACCGGGAAGGAGAGGACATGCTTTTTGGTGACCATTTTGATATAAACTATGTCATATGGCCCCCCTACGAAGACATAAAGCCTCTCGCACATCTGAGTAGCACGCATGTAGATGGTTCCGATGCAACTAGGTAGGATGATCTCTATCGTTCATTCTCCGATCAAACTTGGTTGCATTCAGGTGCCCCTCCACCTTGCGCACGTGATACTTGTATATAAACATCAGTCACTTGGTGTATACCTGGGATAATCATTCATTCTATCGTGCAAATCTTATGCTTCTAATAAAGTCATTCTGCTAGAACTTTTTGACTTAACCCACTTTGCTTTTTGCCGATGATCCTTTTCACATCCTGATGGAAAACTAAAAATCTGTCTTACTAAAGAACCATTAACTTTACCAGGCGCTCCTGGAGAGATTATTCCTCTGTCATATGGGTCTCCTGTGCAATAAGCATACTTGGCACAACGAACTAAGCTGGTACCACACTACCTCTTTGCCATAAACCAACCTTCAGGGTGTGTGCTTGGTCAACTTATTAGTAGTGGTCTGGTATGCCCACAGTACGGCTGGGATCCACTCATCCTAGCCATCTCTGTTAACGGAGCAGAACTTTTTAGGCAGTGTTCTAAGATTTTGTTAAAGGCCTCCACTGTTCCATTGACCTGCAGATGTATGGACTACTTCGATGATGCTGAATCATAAATTATCTTATAAGGGTTGTGACAGTAATGTTTACGAAGTATGTTCCCTGGTCGATAGTTAAGCTCCTTGGGCGGCCAAATATAGTTATTATTTAATAAAAAATTCATATTGTTGCTATATAAGATGAACAATCAGTGGTCAGGGCGGCTTCAACCCACCTCGTGAGGTAGTCAGTTGCGGTAATAATGTAACAGACTCCAGAGTGTCGCGTCGGTGGATTGATTGGCCCTATTAAGTAACCTTCCCACTTTTCGATGGGTTGTAGCGCCATAACTAGATAAAAGGGGCATTTGCCTAAATATAAATCTTGTCAAAACCTGGAGGTACAAACTCGAGCTGGGCTCTTTCATTTATTGACTTAGATACATTGGAAATTTATGTTTCTGCTCCATGAGCAATTACTTCCAGCTCATTCATATATTCGAGAAGCAAGAGAATTTCCTTGGCCTTAGTTTTAAGCGAAGACATTTGTTTTCCTAAGGCCGAAACGCATTGGCAACAGTGTTTTCCAAGTTCTAAAGCTCTTGCTCCTTGATCTCTAGCTTATTCCGGGTCTTAATAAATCCGGGCCCATAATAAGGTTTTTCATGTGAAGATTCAAACGTATTAACTTCAAAAAGATTCTTTCATAGTTCAGCAATTATGGCATCCTTACTAGCTATCTCCTGATCATGGCCAGCATATTTATTCTTTAACTCAGCAAGCTGAGCTGTTTTATCCCTTATTCCCCCTGATAACTTAAGGGACTTATCATGTGCAAGATGTGCAGTTTATAAAGAGAGTGCAGTGGCCTGAGAGGCGTTCATCTTGCTAATATTGATAATGGCCTTTGCTGCCCGATAATCTTTGGCTTTCATCTTCGATCGGGGGGCTTTTTTGCTTTAGGAGTCCAGGCCAATATGGAGAATAAACCGGGGTCTCAGGCAGAATAAATGTTTCTGCTGGGTTGTCTACCCGATCTATCTGATCAGAAATTGCCCAAGCTTCAATAGAATGAAGCAGCTGAGATGCATCATCAGATACAAGTGCTGCTTCATCATCCCCTGCAGTTATAAGGGCTTACTCATCCTGTTGCTCATTGGCTACACCTATCCTCCTCTTGGCCCCTTGTTCCTTATTATTTCCAGATCAGTTGCCTTGGAGCTTTCATCGGCCTTATTCTTTACTGGGCGGGGCATCTTTTCCAAAAGCATTTTTGATTCCTTGATCTTTAGCTGAATCCTGAGGGTCCTTAGACCCCCCATCATCGGACTTAGGTTTCTTGGTTACCTCCTTATCACCGACCGAGTCATCAGCCTTTATTTTATTTTCATCCCTTCTGTCATCATTAACATCCCCATAACCATCCCCTGCTGCTGTTTGTTTACCTCCTGTAGGAGCACTTGATTAACCTTGTACCTGAGGAACATTATGAGCTGGAGGAGGAAAAGGTGGAGTCTTGCTATGTGCTATCTGTTGCAGCTGAGTCTTTTATCACCCATATGAATGAGTGGTGAACGTTAAAACCTAGATTCCTCGTCTTCTGGCTCCGTAGTCTCTTCTTACCCTAATGGTATCCATCGGGTCTTGGAAAATAAGAAGATATAATATTTCATAATTTGTTGGGCTCTAAATGCAGCAAAGTATAGGCCTTACCTGGCCTTGTCCCGAATATCCAGGTCCTCCTGTTGGCAGAGTATACCTTATGCCTTATTCATCCGACAATGCCGCTATTATATACGTCATTATTATTGTCTTATTACTTGACACTTCGTATTTCACTCACGTAAATTCACTTAACGTACCTCGCCTCCCTCCCGTGTGCAAATACCAGTCTTAAGGTGTAATATTTATAACCAATATAGTTAGGTTGCGTTAAGCGGGCTCTTAGACCCAATAAAGGCGAGGTAGCGAGCTTCCCGGTAGATTAATTTATTGTTTTTCCTTCCTTCCTCGGATGGCCCCCTCTCTATCTTTAGGGCCTCTACCCCTTTTTAAACGGAGCAAGCTCGATGAGGTTAGCTTACTATAGTAAATGGGGGGGCTTCCAGGTTCTCACTTAATAATTTTTAAGTTGCTCACCTGCGACCAAAGACGCCAACCATCCCACCAAGACCTACGGACGCTCCCCTC
>Ga0233342_1000365_pt1 | contig 12366 bp, 8 predicted proteins | sample GEONDECOMP273_FD_180706 | JGI IMG/M metagenome (GOLD analysis project Ga0233342, IMG submission 180706) | Leaf litter microbial communities from Shasta-Trinity National Forest, California, United States - GEON-DECOMP-273 | ecosystem: Environmental > Terrestrial > Plant litter > Unclassified...
TCCTTCAACTGGTGCTCCTGGTTATGCTTATTCTGCTTTGACCGGTTCTCCTGATGATGGAACTGCTTCAAATAATTCCATTTCATTTGCTAAAGCTCTAAACACCATTCTTTCGGCGAGCGTTCTTTCGCTATAATTTAATTATCGAACCCTCCGGCAAGCGTTGTTTCATCCCAACAAAGCGTTGGTGATTATTTTCCAACCAGGGGGACACTAGCGCTGCTATTTTACCTTTCCCAACTTTACGTAACATGATCAATCACTTAACGAACCTCATTCGTGTAACGCTCTGAGCAGGTTAAATAAAGTGTAGCATTCTGATATTTATAGCAGGATCTGGTCTTTATTTCCTCGTACCGCCGCCTGTTCTAGTAGTTTAGCGGTGAGTGTCCTCCTTAGGCCCTTTCTTTCCTACCCTGCCCGGTAGGGGGAGGCTTTGTGGTTGAACTACCCGGCTGACTCTACAAACCCGAGGAGGGGCAGCGGGACAATATTATTAGTATAGGACCTTTCATTTTATTCTAATAGATTTTGAAGTATTAATATTTGTTAAATACTGCCAAGTTCACGTCTACCAAGTCCATGTGCAAGTCCACCTAGTCCACGTCTACCAAGCCCACCATAGGCCAGTCCGCCAAGTACACCAAGTACACCAGAAGGAAGCCATTCACCTTTAGCCTTTCAACAGGAGCCTCTATTTTGCCAAGTCAACAAGTCCAGCAGAATAAATAAGCCTTTAGCCGTAAGCCAAGCCCACCGAGGAGTTATTTATTTATTTTATTGATTGACGAAAGAAAGGCCTAGTTTTTACCGGGCGGGACGAGGCGGGGGCACTTGGAGTTAACAACAGCCATCCCTCGAAGACCCATCCAGCAATCTATCCCAGCCAACAAGCAATCCCAGCAATCCCGGCTACCCCACCATTTCACTTTCAAATTGACCAGTTGCTCACTAAGCCATACCATCCATCGGTGAAGGACTGATTCTATTTTACCTAGGCCTGCTGCTATAGCTCTATAAGTGTCCTAAGTCTTCTCGCTGCATGGACACTTGCACCATAGGACCGTCCTACCCTAACGGTCAGAGACAATGAGGATTCAATTGATTACAAGTAATTACCTGACAAGCATTTATTTCTTATTGCCTCTAACAACCCTTGGTATGGAGATATCTTGGTGAAGGGCGGGGATATTTATTTTGAAGAAGCAGTACGTGGGGATAGCTTTGGTTACTTGCATTAGTAAAATGGTTATGGATTTCCAGCTTGAGTCCACGGAGTTATTATTATTCACTTGCTGCAGGAGTCTCAGGCGGTACGCTTGGATAACTGGCTGATCCACTGGGCTGGGATACTCCACTGGGCTTGGTTACTCTCTCTACCTGGATCACTAGACTCGAATCCGCTTGGTCCGCTAAATGAGGTTACGCCTAGACCGGGGGGGGGGGGAGTGGGCAAGGCAAAACTATGTGCTGTTTTCCATGATGTGCATTGGGGCAGCAGGATTAGCAATATATCAAACAAAAGCAAGGTTTCAGTTTGTGTTTGATATATATATATATGATTCACCAGTTAGGTGAGGTGCACCAATTCACTTATTAAATCAGGACATGTTTTTAAGAGAGGAGGTATATTAGTTGTTATATATGCGAATGCTTCTGTTCCAACTAGAAAATATTATAACCAGCTGCTTATGAGTGCACCAGCTGCGTGCCCAGCATCTAGATCTTATCTATTATCAGTCTGGAACATTATATGACATTATTCCGCATGCTCCACGGTCGTCAACTGATCCTCAAAGACCCAACCCAAGACCTCATGCTAATAGCGTGGTCGGTTCTACTTCTTCTGTTTCCAGTGACCAGTTAAGTGGACAGCTTAGTCAAATGACCATAGCTACTAAACCCGCTTCTACTGTGCCTGAACCTCAAACTCTTTCTACCCATACTCGGACCTCTGAGGTTAATTCGGTGCAATCCACACAATTGAAGAATCCTTAGAAACCTAGAGGAAAGAAGAATAAAAAAAATGGTTGCAACAAATCCTGTAAACCTGCAAGAGAACACGACGGGTCACTCCCATCAAGGGGGTGCACAATCGGGCACGAATATATAAATGTGTTAATAGACAGTTAATGTTTCAACACGAGCTAAGACATATGAGACTCCTGAGGTGAGTTTTCCGGGAAAGAATTCTATACCTTCCCCCCACCTAACGACCCTCTCAAAAAAGACAAGCCTAATCTTGACACAGTGCTTCGCCCTCCTAAGGGTGGGTGTACTTCGTAGGTCAACGCATAATCCTAATGCACGGGATGTCCATAATTATAGTATTTTGGAATACTTATCCCAGGCATTATGTGCCATGTCAGCCTGATAAGTGCTTAAAAGCTGTCCCACACGGTGAAAAGCATTGTTGTCAGCATTGGTGGGGTTGATCCCTCATAGTTAATATCATTACTTTCAACACCAAATACAGTCATCCTAGTTAGGCTCTCCCACGAAATTGCTTTTCAAATTCAAGTGGTTATTCAAGGTCCGGAGGGCTTGTCCTTCTGAGGGCAAGGAAAAAACATCTTCCTCATAGTTGTGGATGAAGGAGCCTCTACTTATATCATGTCAATGTAATGTTGGAAGCAATTGGTTCTAATGTGCTCGTTCTGTCTAACACCATGCTTAAGGCATTCGATGGACATTCTTTCAGGCCTTATGGAATTATCACTGCGTTCGTTATCCATTGAGTTAGGTGGTAAGACCTTTTTAGTGGAAGTTGAAGTGGTTGATGCCCCTCTATACTATAATGGTATTCTTGGACGTAGTTGGTTCTATGCAATGACGGCTGTGGTCTCGTCGGTTTTAAAAGTCCTTTGCTTTCCTCATCAAGGGAAGATTGTGACCATTGACCAACTTGCCTACCGCACGCCTGATTTATGAACTAACTCTGGTACAGATGTGCCATTTGTTGGTGATTCCGTACACGCCTACATGAGTGTTGGGGCTGGTATGTTTAAGGACTCCTATTTGATGGGTACTTTTCTTTTACTTTTCCTCTTCCCGATGCTTCGAGACAAGTGGCTTAGATTCATATGATCTCTTCTGTAACCAGTGGATCCAAGGGATCTTTTAATCCTTGGTGGTGCCAGATCCTTCGGGAGTATATTCTTACGGAGCCCAGACGCCACTTAGGGAGGGGGGGGGGGGTTAAGTTGTTAACACGTATATGGCTGTTTAAATGAAGTGAAGGGTGTCCCGGGCGTTATATTCAACTTCATTGTCTATTGACTGAACAGTGAGCATGGCAAGATTGATGGAGAGTCGAACTCTATATAATGAGACATCTGATCTATAAGATTGACAGTGGTAGGACTAACAGCCGAAGGAGCTGATGGAGATATACAGTCTGAACTAACTACCAGGGCGAGGTCAGTATCAAATAAATAACTCTCATCAACAGGGATAGGGCGGTTTAAGAGAAAGACCTAGCACTAGGAAGGAAAGAGGAATATAGTATAAACTACAGAACTAGGAGGGATAGGGCAGTACAAATAAAAACTTAATTAAGAAACTAGATAAGGATAGGGCTGGATAATGAAACACAGGGAGGGATAAGGGGAGGACTATAATAGCGGGAGGGAGATCTTTGTAGGCCTGATATATGTGATATTGGTTGAATGGATAAATTGGTATAGGTGCGAATGGAGAGTGTAATGGATAGAGATCGGAATGAAGCATAGGGTTGGGCGGATAGATACGAATAGAAGCAATACTAACGGTACATGCACTCAGTAGGTGTAACGATGGCATAGCGGTAACGATGACGTAGCGATAGTGTGCTAAGTATAGGTCGATATTGAGACAAAGACCCAGATTTATATTGATATCGAGAGTCAAAGGGCCGGGTGGGATATATAGGCATATGTTCCAGTTGATTCTATTGATTAAGCTAGCTGTGGATTACGCAATTGACCCAGGACCAGTACCCTTATTAGTTACATAACCTCCTGCAGCAGTTCCAGGTACAGCAACAGTTGATCCAGCGGGTGATTCAGCGGGTGATCCAGATGTCGTAGCAGCAGTTGATTCAGTAGATGCAGCGGTAGATTATGCAGTTGACTAAGCAGGTCATTATGTCAATGAAGCAGTAGGGGGGAATAAATAGGTTGCCGCAAAAGTGAGCGGTTTACCTACATACGCACCATCTTGCCTAGCAGCATAGCTTCCATCTCTAGAGCTAAACTCTTTAGGTATAATAAGTAAGTTGCCAGTAGTTTACTTCGTTGCCCGAACAAAAGCATCAGTAGCATAAGCACGGGTAGTATAGGCATAGGCAATTGAATAGGACCATACGCGGAGCAAGCAGCATGGGCAGCAGCAGGTACTACATAGAATAGGTGAAGATCCCGATCGAGAACTTGTTGCAGAGGTACCATAATAGGCAAGAGCAGCTTCAGGACCAACAAGGTGTTCCAGATCCAAATCCTCCAGGCGTATATTCAGTTCCTTATCCTCCAGCAGCAGTTGAAGCAGTTGTTTATGCAGTTAGTTGGTGGACCTATTTCAAGTAGCATATATACTAGCAAAAGATATATTAGTTACAGAGCTTAGTTAACAGAGCCGAGTTACAGAGTCCTTATCAGATGCATATCCATTTCCAGATCCAGTAGCATATCCAGAAGCAGGGACGGTTTACTTCACAGTAGGAAAGGCAGGAGCACAGCCAGTAGCAGATAGAGTAAGGGCAGCAGTTGGTTTCGCTTAAGCAGCAGTAGACCCGTCTTTAGGTAAATAAGTTGATTCTTCCGTTCTAGCATATCCATGAGCAAGGGCAGGAACATAGGCAGAAGCACGAGTTTCCCTTGTTTACCCACCATCAGTAGCAAAGGTAGCGATAGCAAAGGCAACAGAGTCATAGCCGTCATAGCCCGTCCCTGTTCCAGCCGAAGATCCATACCCATCACCATTAGCACCAGTAGCATCATAGGCAGCAGCATCTGAGCTAGTAGATCCAGCAGTAGATTCTTTTTCTCCAGTTGATGAGCTTGACCCAGTTGCTTAGGTAGCAGCAGCGGATACTTACCTGCATTAAATGCAGGATTTTCAGGGTTCACCTGCAGAGACAGAGCTAAGAGCAGAGGTAGCAAGGGCAGCACCTCGCCCAACATCCCTTCCAGGAGCATCAGTGAAAGGTCCAGATTAACCAGTTCCAGGTCCAACAGCAGCAGTTCATTCTGTCTATTAAGCAGTTTATCCGGTTGAAGAAGCAGCTTACTAAGCAGATGTTGCCATTCTTATATTAAGTCAAGCCAGCCGCCCCTGTTTCGACTTTTGGTACATCTATAGCTGTTCCGGATTTTTGCACATCCTAACCAGCCAAACTCAAATCATCCACCAGTTGGTTCAGAAGCAATAGATGGAAATGGGCTAGCTCGTAGCAGTTGAGATGGGAGCTCTTATCTCTCGAATGAAGGGCAGGTTGCAAGGATCTTCGCTATGGATTGAATCGGTCGATTCAGTTCAAAAATATGTTTCCAGCGTGCGAAAATGTCCATGGAAACGGTTTATATCAAATTTGCCTAGTCCTCTAATTAGATATTATGTTTTGCATCTCATTCAATCACGATACATGTACTCCAGTTTTGATTGTATACATGTGCTACTTATGAGACCCAGTCAGTTATAAGCTTTCAGTTATAAGTGCTGGGTTGATTCAGAGGATCAGTGACTCATGCAGTGAGTCCACAGTGACCGAGGCAGTATCCACGAGGCATATATCGTACATCTATTCAGTCTATGTGGGCTATCATTCATATATATTCAGCAGTCCATAGTTATCGAGGCAGTTCACAGAGGCAGTGACACATTTCCCTAGGCAGTGTCTATTCATGCTTATTTGAAAATGTAGATGCATTTTTATGCATTACTTAGATCCAGGGAGTGTTTTTGCTCAGTATTTGTATGGGACTAGTGATATGTATAAGTGCATTGCATGCAAGACACCTATATATATCACTAGTGCACCCTGACATAGGATTTGACATTAGCATATAAGTATGACATGGCATATTTGGGGTTATTTAGCATCATACAACAGCATCCAGTGTGATTATCAGATATATCGAGCTCAGTAGGGTTTTCCTTGCCTTTCAGGTCTGTTCCAGCATGGTTTATCAGCTTTTGACACCCTGAATTCAGAGGTCTGGATCTCCTGCGACCTAGGTCAAATTGAGGCATATGACATATGGATGGAAAGCTTCTTTAGAGACCTTTCCAATGGTATATAGCGCTCCCCCGGATTCTAAGGGGCATTAGATATATTTAGCCTCCTTTCTATAAGTTCTGGGACGTTGCATGATCCTTTGAGCTAACATGTGTGACTTTCATGGACGTGCATGGCAATGATTGGTAGCCTATCTATCAGAGCGTTCTGCACTTCTGAGCACCCATTTGGCTCATACATCCACCGGGATCATCATCTTGGTGAGCGCTCTCTCAGATTATCCAGTTTCAGTCAGTGGTGGGGTTCTACATGCAGAGTTCTTACACAGATCACATATGGACGTTGCATGGCATGTTTTATCAGTTATTTCTCAGGCATCTTGGCATTTTTGGATACCTAGTGGGCTCCTCCATCTTCTCCCATCCTCAAATCCTTGAGCGCTCCTCCAGAGTATCAGTATGCAGTCATCTCATGGATTAGACCCTCACACGTGTGGAGGGGTCGATTTTATTCCCTGCATGGATATGTTTGATGGTTGAGATCTATTTTGACCACATGTGGGAGATGATGTGGAGCTTGGCACACATGTTCTTGCATTTTTGGGTGACTTGGCACATAGAGAGTTCCCCTCGGAATTAAGATGCAAACACATCACGATTTTAAGGTGTTTCACCCAGCTCGTATGCATTTCCCACTCAGCATGGAGGAGATTACCTCTGGCGATAATATAGATGTTTCAATTTCACTGAATCAGTATTCACTGGAATCACTGCAGCTATGGCAATAAAGAAGAGCATGACCTGACGGGCGAACATAATCTTGATATAACCAATAGTTAGGTCGGTTCTCCGATCCACCTTGAAGTAACATCTCCAAGTAACATCTCCAAGTAACATCTCGAGGCCAGTAGTGCCGATCTGGAATAGTTGAGTAAGGCGGATCATGCTTATGCGCTGTGGGCACAGAGAGGAATAGGTCGTGCCTACCATCCATCGCTATAGTATTATGTGTGACCGAGCAGATAACCACCTCTTTCCTCGGATGTATAACTCAGTTCATAGTCTTGTGTACCACTGCTATATCTATATAGTGTAGTGCAGCGCCGATCCACTTCTAGCGTCATAGAAATCCGCGGAACTCATAGGAGTTGGATGAGCCAATGAAGATCTGCCTCGGGCGATAACCCTTCCTTATCCGATCTGCTTGGCCTTTTTTGTCTTGGGAAACGTAACCAGAAAGGACCAGAAAGGGCTAGTAGCTCCTGCATATGCATTGGCCCCGCCTTGTCCCCGAGGCGGGAGCTTACTCATTGGGAAACGGATGATAGGGAGACGGCTTCTTTATTACCTGCATCGAGAGAGCAGCCTTATCCGCATCGGCTTTATCCACATTGGCTTCGCCAGGGAAGGTCGGCTCGCCCTAACGAGAGCATTGATCAAACGTGCATAACCCAGCACCGATAGATAGAAGTGGTTTTCCTGATCCTTCATGCTGTCACCATCCGTCTCTTCTACTATCTCAGGGGGAATCACTTGCTTCAAGAGAGAACACATTACACAAATCCATCGATTGGTTTCTTTAAAGGGAAAGCTAGCTAGTGGCATATAAGACTTGTTCCCTGTCCCACCATCTGGTTCAATTACATATATCTCTGTCCCACTCGGGTGAATTAAATCTCTCCATGAAGGAAGAGACCAATGAATAGCTAGCGGCATATGGAGTATATCTTTTCTCCGTGGATAAGGTGCAAGTTCATATTTGACTAGTGACTCGAAGCTCCTAATAGTGAGAACAGCTTACTTTTGGGCGGTTCCCCCTACTCACCTTACGGGCCCATCCTGGGTTGAAAGATGTGTGGATAAACCTAAAAAGGTTTAATAATAAGTAAGCATCGTCTCCGCCGTTGAGCCAGGGCGGGTGGCGCCAGACCAGAGGGAAGCACTGATGACCGTCAGACAGAAGAGAAAAGACCACCCGTTTCAAAACCTAGAACCTTGACCTCCCCAACTCACATAGCTTATCATTATTGAGTAGGAGTATTTCTTGAACCCCCTCCCCTACGAGTAATCAGCTGCGCTTGCTGGTTTTTGGATGCGGTTTTCCTCAACCTACATACGTATCTATCTCGTTTGTATAGGTCTATCCACCCCGGGTGGGTCTTCACTGGACTACTACTTCTACTACTTCTACTAGTACCAGTATCAGATCCATTGATTTCAACTGGTGTAATTAGCTTATATTAATTAATACAAGCATTATAGGTAATAAAACCTATTAGCTCGTGTTAGTTATGTATAAGCAAGAGGTAATGGGAATAATGGATGTTCTCTATAATAAGCATAAGATATAACCATACCTTATCCGACAGCGTCTCTCTTGTCTTCCCGCCTTTTCCTTGACGCCTAGAACGAGTTATCCTACAAGGCCTCGCAGTGAGGTTGTTAATCCGGTAGGAATGAGTCTGCCTACAGCGGCGCCTTCAAAAGTTGGTTGGAAACATGTAGGATCAAACAGTCAGGACTCCGCCCGTGGGAAAGCTCCGTTCCTCAAATCATCGGATTATCCCCCGTTTGGTACTCTTTGGATTCCCCAGCTAGCGGATCGGCGGCTTTCTTGCTCGCGCTTCACCATGCTAAAGTCCCCCTCAAACTTGATAGCAGAGCCTACCTTTCCCGCTCAGCGTTGCTCCTATTCATTTGCTAAGATTCTCCGGAGCAATAGTAGTCTATTTTTTTTCCCCTGGAAAAAGTTTGTTGAACCAGGCTCGCGGTGACTACGCCGCTTTACTTAGGGTATAGCCATAAATACGCCCTAAGCTACAACTGTTAGATCTGCAACCAAGTTATAAAGCCAAGTTTTGAAACAACTAGGCACACAACCAACCGTGGCCTTAAAGCATTCCAACAATTGTACTTCTTAACACTTAGCCAATATTCTCAATAGTTAGCCAAATAGAACATTGGAAGGAACATAATGAAGACACAACACAAGATATGGGCGGCATCCAAAGCAGACGCATTAACTTTAGTATGAATAATGTTACAACAAGAGTACAATACAAGGGAGCCCATCCACTACCTACTACTCTTTTACAGAAGTACCAATAGTATGAGGCACACCTGCGAGCATAGGCCTTACCTTATAGCTGGGTTTTTCCTTATAGAGTAACTCCCAAATAGAACATATTTTCCTGGCTCGATACGAACAAGCGGCTACACCCATAAATAACCGTATTTTTACTCAATCTCCCTTGTTGATTGAGTGTCTAAAGACCGTAGCTTTCCGATGGGTTGGGTGGGGTTGCTATCTATGTTCTCTAAAGAATCACCCCTTATGGTTCCATTGTCTTCGAATTTTGTCTTCACATGACCTATTTTAAGTCCATGGAGATGTGCCCTACCTGGGAGGAGTTCGGTTCAGTTTGACTTCAGTTAAATTGACTTATCTTTCAGTTCACTGTAGTTAAGTTCAATTTAGTATACTTGTATTTAGTTCAGGTCATGCACGTGCTATTAAAGGAGTTGCTTGGTCCTTAAGCCCATTATCTTTTTGCTTAGGAGATGGAGCGCACTACTTGAGGAGGTCCTTGGGTTATTACTTTGGACTTCAATTGTTCTATTTATGCAATAGAGATTCATGCGCCCTATAAGACCTTATACACAGCTTGTCTTGGAGGAGATTAATCTGTTTATATGGAGTAAATTGCACACCATGCAAATACTATTTTTGGAAATTGCTTCCACCACAAGTCTTCCCCGTTTGACTTGGGTACATTCTTTGCGGAGGCTTTAGTCTTTCTATTTTCGGATTGGACCACATTCATCATGACTTTGAGATGAGTGGGCTTTGATTGAGGGAGTCTGTTGTTGGCTAGGAGTTTACTCAGAGTTTCTGTAACACATATATTTCAAGATTGATTCTAGCCCAAGCATGCTTCTACTTTTTTTTTGCTTTTACATTAGGCAAACCCTCATCCATGACCTAGAGGAGTTCGCCCTAGCTTGAGGACTACCTAACTCAGTTTACTTTTCTTTCATGCATGTGATCCTTTTTTTGCTAGGGATGAGCGCTCCACTTGAAGACTCTATTTTGGTCTTTGCTTGTCTATTATTGATTTGGTAGGTGTGACCCCTCTCCCTTATGGTCGAGCGGCTCCGCCCCTCATATAGCATGAGGATTGTTCCAGGTTGAAGACCCTGCCCAAGCAGGCTGCATTTGGAGGATATGGGCTTTGGAGCCAGGGTGTTAGTGCGTTAATGCATATTTTGGTTATGAATTAGAACCTTTTTTGGCATCATCATCTCATATTCTGGAGGCTTCCATCTTGCACGTGTGGAGTTTGGTGGAAGTGTTTGGTGCCTTCATGGGGTTTTGCTTAGCATAATAAACTCTTTATTAACCCCTACCTAGCATATTCATGGAAAGAGTACCCATCAACTAAGGGTTTTCATCTCAAAGGAAAAGAACCATGAAAGGAAGTACAGCTAATAGATAGAGGGGTCATGCAGATAATATACACCAGGGCCAAGGATACCACATGCAAAGGTAATGCTTCAAACTGACAGCTTTGAGGATGCGTAAGCAGGCTCGACCATAAGGGAGAGGAAATAAACTCATTTTGTGTCAAATGTTGCTGCGCAGAAGCCAAAAGGAATCAACTTCAAGAAGAATTCCAAAGGTTGCCTAGATAAAAGAGAGAAAAACCCCTATTACGAGGTCACTTCTGAGAAGGTAGGTGGTAAGATTAAATAAATCATTGATCCAGCAGTCATATGTACATTCCTGGACATCTAGCCCTCCGACTATCCCCTTAAATGGTGGGAAAGCATGCACTGGAAACTTAAGGGCCCCGTAGACTTCAAACTCGGTGCCAAGAGCTTATTCACAAGACTGTTTTCTCAACCGCGGAGTAAACAAGTCACCAAAGTGGGTAAGTATACATCTTATGCTCACATCTATGTTTATATGAATGTTTCCAAAGAAAAGCTCTATTGGAGTACTGTTATAACCTTCAAGGACTTTGAATGGCTACAAACAACCCTGGACTATAAGCACATACCTTCTGATGCCAAAAATATCATAAACATGGGCATATCTTCTGAGACTGCGCCCTTAATGTACAGATTACAAAAGGCCCGGGGAATAAAGGGGAAGGATAAAGACGGGTTTACACTTGCGCAAGGCAAACAAAAATAAAATAAGAAACTTGCTTTGAACTCTGCAACAAGCCACTGAGAAGGTGGGTAAGGGCAGCTCTATACCAAAGCCTACGGACCCTTCCCAAGCTCCCTGCCCATCAACAAAAGAGCCCTCAAGGAAGACCTCAGCAGATCTGGAGTTGTGGGACACTAAATGAAATCCCAAACAAATAAAACTGGAAGAAAGCAAAGATAGGTCATATCTAGCCGAGAACGGTCCCAAAAAGAATATAGGACTTAAACTGACCAACAATATCGTTTGTGAGGAAACAACCAGGTCAGAAGACGGCAAAGAATAAACCATGGAACCATCTAAAAAAGCAGAGGAATTTTAGACAGATATGGAAGATATAGACATGACCCTTCTAACCTCTGAATATGAACCCACATATATCAAGTATCTATCAGAGGAAGAGCTACCAGGCACCAATTTGCATCCTGAAAGGCAAGCAAAAAACAGCTAGTCTGAAGCCCTCTATAAACATAAAACAAACACTTAGGAATCAGAATCACCCAAATGAAACCCTCTAAACCAAATCTGGGAAAGACAAAGGGTGGGAACAATAACAAAAAGATACCACAACAAGTTGAAGGGATTCATCATCCAGTGTGCAGTTGTGGGCTCTCTTATAGCTAAGTTCGAATATTTATTCATAATCCTCTAGAGAAGAGACTCATTTTATCCCTGCACTATTCTAAAGATCTTGTTCCTCATGTCCCTAGCCTTAAAGTACTCTTTATACTTATATATGAACGTTTGTTTAATATCTTCAACCACCCATCGCCCATTCACCCTTTTATAAGGGAAACTAAAGCCTTACAACCTTGCCCATGAAAAACTGGATAAGTTAATTAATTAGATTCATGATCTTGCTCGCTGCTACGGTTAGCTGTGGTGGATGTGAAATTAAGAGATCAAAAGTAGCGTTACGAATGCTTCATTGACTGCTCCAC
>Ga0233342_1000366_pt1 | contig 12347 bp, 3 predicted proteins | sample GEONDECOMP273_FD_180706 | JGI IMG/M metagenome (GOLD analysis project Ga0233342, IMG submission 180706) | Leaf litter microbial communities from Shasta-Trinity National Forest, California, United States - GEON-DECOMP-273 | ecosystem: Environmental > Terrestrial > Plant litter > Unclassified...
CCGCAAAAGAAGCGGGAAAGAAGGGGCCGCCTTCTCATAAGGATAAGTTACCCCAGACCAGATAGAAACCCGATTGGGAAAACCCGAATGCAGAAACAGCAAGCAAAAATTAAGAGAATGAATGCACAGAGCCTTGGAAAGAAGAAAATATATTGGAAGGATGTCCCGTATGAGTGGGACCCTATAACTAGGAAACGCAAGGATTTCCCTCCGGGACGTAAAGAAAAGAAATTCTCCGGCGACACCACAGTTGCCCTTATGGATTACAATATTCCCTAGCAAGTTGGCACCTGATGCCAATTTTTGAAGGAGCCTTTTAATAGATTACACCGAACAAAAAGATGTGACAGGTAATGGGTCGGTACAATGAACTCCACACCCTAACCTTATGTTCTCCACCGGGTACTCAATGGTTAATTCGAAGCGATTGCCCCTCGTACTCCTTCTGTCGGGCTTCGCGGTTCCTCTCCCGACTCCGGAGGGAGAGGGTGAAACCCGTTTCCTCACCCCTCGTCCGAAGGCATCCACCTTCTGAGTCTGGGGATGTACCAAACTAAACTCCCTTCTGTCTGTCTGCGCTCCACTTTGTATAAAAAGTTCGTTCTGCGAGCAGTCCTGCAATAGCAGATATATAAATGGGAACGGGTGATTCGGTAAAAAGGCACAAAACCCTATAGCCTCTGATTGCCTCCTGGAACCAATCCAACGGTTTATCCTCGTCCAACGATGTCCACTATGGTTAAAAACATTCTGGGTATGGGAATGGCCCTTTAAGATGGAAGCATTTAACCTTCCTTATCCGAAGACGTGAATAAAGCTGTGATTTTATAAAATAATATAAATGATAAGCTTAGTAAAGACTACGTTCCTGAACCAACAAAATGGGTAAGGGCCCGTATGCATTAAAGCTTGTCCCACATGAGGGCCTCTTCAATAAATACTAGCCAAGCCAAACACAAGTGGTAGACTATCCAATAGTACAACTAGACTAGATTTACTCTATCAAGTTACTATCTCTATCGAGTAAATTACTACTATGCAAAGGAGAGCTTCACAAGAATGGATATTTCCCTCCTAAATTAGCCTTGCTTGCTTGCCTACCCTGATTTGAGGGAACAATATGATATAGGCTCCTCGCGCTATCCAGCCTTGTTCGGTTTCATATCGGTGAGTCAGTCTTTCTCAGGACTCCGAACGAAACTATAAAATCATATAGAAATTTGAACGAATCCCTTATTTGGGAGGCCAGCCTTATATTGACTCCCTTAATTTAGGTGGATAAGTCTAAGCCGAGAAGCTATGGGACAAGCCCAGGCAAGGCTATGAACGGGTGCGGGTTCCTTGCCCACAGGAGAAACAGGCAGGGCGCGGGTTCCTATAGACTGCAGGGTGTGGGGAAATGCCAGGGTGTGGTGAACGAGTAACCATATATATGCCTTATCTTTATCCCCACCCGGATACTCCGGACTCCCACAGATTACCAAGTTCCTGATAGGAAGGATAAGCTTATATATAATAGCGTGTGTGAGGTAAGACAACCCTTATTCTTGCTATGTAGACTGATGATTTGTAGAGCGGTGTCCTCGGGGATACGTGTGTGGAGGACCCAAATATGGATTTTATTTGGCTGTTTCCAGTCGATAGCATTCACCAGGGATGCGCACTGGAGGAAGGAAGACCCGCTCGCCGCTTGTAATATCACTCAATATCGAATCGAATAGCACCTCCGGTATGAGTGTGGATTATTTCAATTGCTATTGCGGATTAGTCGAGTGATCACCGCCGGTATGTCTCTGGTTAATAAATATTACTATATATTATATTCCCGATAGCACCGCTGGTATGTGTGGGTTTCATTAATCTGGCTATGATGATCTATATATCTTTGGCTAGCCCCTAAAAGAGCTAGAAGGTAAGGATCCGTCATCACTTACCGGGTTCAAATGAGAAGGGTTGGGATACAATAAAAGACCTGGAATTGGATTAAAATCCTTATGTATACTTCGTTACATAAGTCATAGTAGATTGCATCATGCATGTTTGCTTCATCATGCAACGGTGATTTTGTCATTTATAATGCAACATATATAAAACATCCACAGACAGATCTCAATCCAACTGGGAGAAATAGATGATGCATCCAATCCCTATCGAGATTCTGATTTATGATGAGAGCACAGACCCCATACGATGCTAAAGCGTAATTACGTATATAAATTAAGATACGGAAGAACAAAGAAAGAAATCTGCTTTTTGTAGATTCTTATTAATTGAAGTTCCAGGTGTCGGGACATATATTGTCTATAATATAAATGACAAGGAACGAAGTGGAGGGATTGAAAGCGTACAGCGATTATCTCTCAGACGGTGAGGCTCTGGTCCGAGGGGTGCAACTGGATCGAAGCATAGGTTTTATAAGGCGGGCACCAAGTCTACCAGAGACTGGGAATTCCCGAATAACAAACCTAGGTTAAATATTCTGATAAAAAAATATCCAACCATGCCATTCCCCTCCAAAAGCGTACAAAAAGGAACACGGCAAAAGATAAAGAGGACTTAGTTAAGGTGAATATTATTGACCGGACACCCAAGGCTCTACATCTCACGGATACTCCTATATAGGCGGAAACGGCGAAGGCTACGGCTACGACGGAACATCCTCATACTTATTAGAATAATATCCTAATGGCTACAGGACAGGCTACTATTGCCACAAGGGAAAGGAAGAGGACAGGTACTAGACTATCTATGATCCAGGGAGGACAGGTACTACTACCTATGATCCAGGGGATGCGGAAAGGAAAATAATATGGATACGGATTGGACATCATCGAAAGCTGCTGATCCAATCTAAAATGATCCAATGAATTTGCAATACTTAAGGTATTAAAAGATGATGTCCTCTAGGTATGATGGTAATGGTGAGCTCCAGCGGCCCTATAACGGGGCCTGCTTCCGCTCCGCTCCGGAAGTCCTTGAAGGGCCTCTCCCTACGCGGGCTCCAGGCCCAGCTGCTCTTCGTACCTTCGAGCAATTTGCCCGACCAAATATCGATTGAGTATTGTTGCTGTGGAAATAGCGTTTTTAGGAACGGCGAACCGTGTAACAAAAGAAGGTGAGTAAAGAACAATGCACCCTATACTGTTACCATCAAGCGATAATATACTAGATCATTCAGTGTAGAAGCTCCTCGTCTTGCTGCCCATACGACCATGTCGGCGTGGTACGCGCCCGCATGCCTCCTAATGTGCCTCGAAACACCCCCCTTATATATAAAGAATCCATTAATTATTCCTATTTATATGTTCAATAAAGATAAATACATATTGAATTAATCATAGCATAACATAGCATCATTGGTATTATATTACTTGATGGGCGAAAATAAAAAGTATACCAAGATCTTAATTGAGGTATCCCTCCTTATTATCCTTGTAACACTTAGGCTCCTCTTATTACGGACGCTCATCATAATAACAGTCTTCTTAACTATGCTACTAATCGTCATGTTTTTAATCTTCTTCATGATCATGATCTGCCTGAGATAAGGCACCCTTATTTATTTCATTTGGTCCTAATTCATGATCCGCAGCGCCAACTGCATATGATGTTCCATATGGGGTTACCATTTATGATTCTATTTTCCTCTCCACTTATTGGGGAGTCGACATCAAAGCCATTGGGTGTAGACAGGAATTCAAAGCTGCAGGACCTTCCTAATACCGCCTACTGCTTCCCTGATAACTACCACCGCTATAGACGGACCCTTACCTTGGTTCCACACAATTAACCTACCTAGACCTTAGAGCCCTATACCCACTTGGATGAATGAGACACTTAGTTGGTACTGCTATGAACCAGAAGCAGGACCGGATCACTCCGACTTCGTACCTTACCTCGAGGACTTTTCAGAACTTATACCACTTACTTCTAACCTCTTCAGTCAAGAATACCTTCGTAGGGAGCCTTCTATTTACACTTTACCCCTTACCCTTGTTTCCACATAACCTATAACCTTCAGAACTAGACCCCTTATACCACTGAATGAATGAATTGCTTAGGAAGTACCTCACCTTATTTGTAGAAGGACCGGATCTTACTACCGAACCCTTTCTTACTCTTCTATCCCCTTCCTTACTGAAGTGTTTCCGTTCCGCCCTGCCTCACCTAGAGACCTAGACATATGCCCTATACCATGATGAATGAGGCGCTTAAGAGGTACCACTATTTAAACTTCTCTTATAAGGCTCTTAACTACCCCACACGTATCACCAGAACTACGTATTCACCTATAGACTTAGGCCCTATACTACGGCTTTTATTAATGGAAGCGCTTAGTAAGGAGGTACCGCTATTCACAACCCTTCTATTTTAAGCTGCTGGTATCAGGACCAGATCAGACTACCGAACCCTACTCACTTTTCATGCATCAGCTAGGAATGAATGCTTCGTAGGGGAGGCAGGCATATAGTCATTCAACCTTTACCCTTGCTTTGTTACCCTTGATTTATTTTCCATACAACCAACCTGCCCTTGGATGCCCTCACCTCTTGCTTCGGCCAGGAATGAAATTGTTGCTAGACACTCTTGCTTTCGCACCTCTCTACCTTGATTTAGAATTGATTACCAACTGCTCCGCGCCTGTACTTATGTTTGGACCTACACCGACAACCGCCTAGCATGGCGTCTTAACAACCCTTTCACTTGACCGGCTCTACTTGCTAAACTTATAACATTCATGGGCTTGCTTATACACTTTAAGCCACTTTGCTATTTACTTTTGAAGCCGGAAGGATTACTGAAGTGGCAGCAGTTGAACCAATATTAATATTATTATTTGCATCCTCAATTCCCCAAGCAGTTCTATCAGCACCAATTGAAGGAGCACAAGTTCCAGGATCATTTACATAATAAGTTGAAGGATCAGCAGTCCAAGCAGAACCAGGTAAACCAACAACATCAATTGAGGTATTCCCAGCTTTGCCAGTAGAACCAACATTAAACCAGTTGAAGTGGCATTACCAGTATCAGTCAAAGCACCAGTTCCAGGATCTCCAATAGCATTTCCATAAACAGAAGGAGCAGCAGAACGATCAGCAGTATAAGCATTACGACTAAAAGTCCCAGTCCCAGGATCTCCATCATCTGAAGTAAAAGCATTATCAGCACCAGCAATTACAATAGCTAAAGCTGTTGAAGGAGCGATTGAACCAACATAATTACCATAAGCAAAGGGAAGCCCAGCAAAGGCAGCAGTTAAACCAGTATTATTATTCTTATAACCAGTTGAAGGGAATCCCTAGCTCCTTCAGCTGCTTGCTCTTGGGAATTATGATGAGGCCGGGTATGATGATGCTGGTTAATTGGTGCTGGAACTATTTAAGGTTAAACCACTTGGCTAATTAGGGAATTAAGGGATGGGACTAGTTCAATGGCAAATGGGGATAAGTGAGATAGATAGTCTCCTTAAGCGTTATATTCCCCCTTAAGATAAGAAGGGTTACGTGTTTAATATAGATAGTGCTTATTTTTTTATTTGTTCATTTGGGGATGCGTTTGAGGCTTTTCCATCCCTGAATAGTTTGGCTACGATTAGATTAAATTAGATGGAAAGCCTCGGCTAGCAATATAGTCACGGCTATCGCCCACCCACCAGCCAGCCAGCAATACCAAGCCAGCGATCTATCCCAGCAAGACCAGCCTGATTTGAAAGATTAGGATCCTTCAAACCAAACAAATACAGAGGTGCCCATTACTGGCATCTGGGATAGCGTAACCCAAGCAAGTAAAACACTTATTTTTACTACCCTTTTGGAATGAACGATGGACGAACACCCATTGCTTACGACATGAGCTACTATCATTGCTATAGTTGGCGTGTATACTATGGTACTTAGTTACCCATATTCGAAGTGGAGAGATAGCACAGTACCCGAAGCGAAGGGAAAGTCCAAGGAACGGTTGGTCAAATAAAGTTTTATTCTACTGTAACCCTTTCCCTCCCATAGCGAGCAAAACATAATAATTATAATAGTAATGACGGAAGATATGATCCCTTTCAATTCCTTATGCATGTCTTTCAGTCGTGGTTCATTCTTTCTTATTCGTGGGCTTAGTTAATTTCCAACTTTATCGTGGGCCCTATCCTATTGACCTATGGGGACGTGTTAGTTATTGGTTCACTTGTAACTGCTTTCCTGTAAGACTCATTCATCAGTTGTAACTTTACTCCGCGGAATAATAAAAAGAATGCCACTGAAGGAATGCCACCTTCCCACTCCTTAATTTCCCAGTCATTTGCTTACCCTTTACTTACGTGCATGCTATCCACCTGTTATATTGATAAGACTTTATTGCTGCCTTCATTGTTTACCCTTACCAATTGCTTTAGCCAGGAATGCTGAGTTGGTGCGGCCGGCACTAGTCTATTAACCTTTACCATACCTTCCCTACACAATAGGGGAAAGAAGCAGCTCTACTCATCAGTGCACGAAGCAGTATGGTCTGTGTAAATAGTTGCTAGTCAATCCAGGAGAGGAGGTGTCAATGCGTTCTCCGTACTCGCTGTTAGTCCATTCTGGTTTAATAGAGGTTTCAAAAACTTATATTATTATAAAAAAACCCAGGAGCAAATCCATATTCCTTCATATGGTAATGCCCTAACCAACAATCTGTAGGCCTTCAATCAATCTCTTTAGTGAGGTGCATTGTCCGTCGTCCAGGGAAGTTTCACTGTGCACGTAAGGTTACTGTGAGTGTGCTCGCTTGACGGATGAACTGTGTCATGATGGGAATAAATATCTATAATCATTTTGAAAGTTGGTGGTACCTGTTCCGTCAAACCTGCCCCGCCCCTGTTCCCGGGGTTGACTCAGTTGTAGCATTAATTTAGACATTTCCTTGCCTTACATTATAGCCACACTCTCTCTAGCCACACACAAACATATAGCCTCATCATGTAGCTTACTTAGTGCAACTTACTTAGTCGTAATACCTAGCAGCTGACTTAATCGTTTTTTAATATAGTCGTCTAGCCAGCAAGCTCAATAAACCCGCCTGTGTCTTCGACCATTGATTCACTTCACCGTGTACTCCTTCCTTGCACCCGTTGTATCTATCTTTCCCGTTGCACCGTCCCCACCCTTCCTGTACCGCGCGTGTTGGGTCGCTGTGGCATGTGTTTATGGTGACTCTTTCAGTCAATTATGTTGTGACGATGACTCGGGTATCGTGTGATGGGTACTTTTATCTCGGGTATGCTTGAACGGGGACATATTATTCCTCTCGGCCATTGCTGGGGTCCTTCTTCTTCCTTCCTATCTAATGACCCTCTGGCTAGACCTTCTGGCTATGAGACTTACTATTGGCTATGCTCTATGGCAACTATGACTGGTTGGTTTACTATGATCTGCAATGATAAGCCATCTGCTGGCTATGACGGTATGGCTACTGCTACGACTGGTATGATATCTGACTATGTCAGGTGCTCTATGTGATATGGCTGATATGTATTTATTTCAATGTAGGGCGGTTATGCTGGCTGCTACGTGGTGGTTTTCTATGTCTAGCTGTTAGGGTGGGGTTATGCCGGTTGGCTAAGGCAGTTCTTTGGATCCCACCCACAAATATGTCCTTACAGTAGTAGTATCTATAAATAACATATATAAGGCCTGATATAAACCAACCCAACCCGTGAGGCTTCATTATAAGATCCCATATCTTTACAACAATAAAAAAGGGTAAGGGCCATGGAAAAAGGGAAGGTTTCCAAACGATACCATACTTGTTGCATGGATATAACATAACGTGGGACCTACTGAGTTAGGGGGGTTTATAATCCAAGGAATCAGAAGGTTTCAAGCATAGTCCCCCTCCGGATATAAAATTTTATGTTGCGACGGATCACAGAAACCGATTCGCTGAAGCTTGCCTTCCTTGCTTAAGAAGAGTAGAGTAGCTGAGATGGCCTTCCTGGTCTCACGAGTGGGTCTGGTCCAAAGAGATTCCAATAGTCGAGACGGTCTTCCAAAAGAAAGAGTGGTCCTACCAAGGTAGGTCAAGTGAGGATGGACGCTTCGCTAGGCGGACAATTTAACCTGCCCGCCTCCTTTGAATATGAAGTTTTTTCCTCTGTTGTTGAATCGGTTCGTGCCACCTTTCTCTTCCCCGTGGCATTGGCTTTGATTGCCCCTACTCTTCTCTTGTCCTCAACCCCGCTTCATGCTAGAGGAAAGAAAGCCGATATAAACAGCTCCATATTAGCGAATTGCCTCTGACTACGCTGGGCTAGAGGCAGGGCTGGGTGGAGAGTGGCGCGGTAAGGAGGGAGGATGTTACCTTTATTTATGCTTTCTCCTATGAACACTGACTGTGAGTATTCGAGGTGAGGGACAAAGAACCTAAGCCGAGCCCTTTACAATGGTAGAGCTATTGTCTCAATCAATTATGAAATGGCAGCCGATTGGAAAGATTGTAACCGAAACCAATATATATAAGGTCCTACGGTGCTTGTCCGCATCGGGCAAGGAAAGATATCGGCCAGGGAAAGAGAAAAAGCCCGACTTAAAGTATGACCGGGACAGGAAGATATATTATGATGAGGAGGGGAGATTAGACCACCTGCGCAAAGTCCTTATCTTTATTCCTGGAGTCACAGCGTATATAAATCGTCCCGTAACTGGTTCCCGTCCACGACTTGATCACCCTAACTTGGCATCTGTCCACATCTATCTCTCCCTGTGATTGTGTTGTTCCAGTCTAATCGCGTATAATAAAGCAAATTCAATGCATAACTCAGGGTAGCACAACGGGTAGTTTATTGAGGCACGAGTAGTTGTTAGTTTGGTTTTCAGGGTGGTTCGGTCGGTTCGCAATAGTGGGTAAATAGCCTATCTATCGCGAGGCAGGTTCTATTTGGTTGGTCCGTCGAAGACTGGTTCCTCGAACGCTGGGCAACGCAAAATCTTAACATAATAAGGGACTTCAAGACTATTCCCTTCAGTCTACCCAGTATCAGTCCCTTCAGTCCCTTCAGTCAGAAGCACTAAGAATCAGTCCCTTCAGTCTACCCAGTATCAGTCCCTTCAGTCCCTTCAGTATGAAAAGACTTAGAATGCCCGAACTAAAGGAATTAAAGATTGAACTACAGGGCTTTTTAAACTTGCATACACTAAACTGTTACTGCAATAAAAAACCCATAGCATAGGCACCCTTTAAACACACGATCATTCAGTCTCAGAAGGATGGGATGAGAGTTTATTTTACTGAGATTGCCTACTATCCGGAATTCTGCCCTAAGTTCTATAATCACCCTGTTTCTATCACAAACAGCTGTTACCAAATAAGCTCTGTTATGCGCTCACGGGTATATGGTCTCTCTCTGTTGAGTCTTGCTTCTATCCTTACGACCAACGTGAGTCTCCCCGCCCGACTGTATTAATACACTTTCTGGGCCCCGAATCCAGCCAGGCTATAATCATATACATAACCTGTTTTTAGTATGGTAGCTCATTCATATTACGCGGTAGCTCATACTCAGTAGTAGTATCAGTAGGAATAGCTTTCTTTTACATAACTCGTCTCTTGTGGCTGGCTGGTATTACTCGAACGCTGGTCTGGCTGGATAGGATAGATGGGAGGACGCTGGCTTGGGATGGATCGCTCTAGGTAGGAGGTAAAGGCCACCTTTAAATACTTAATTAAAAAAAGTTTATTTGCGTTGGCAAGATTGACCCGCAATTAGCTGATAATCGGCTGCTCTAACTTAAGGAGAGGACATGAATATATAAAACTGGATTTCTATAATCAGAATCAGGTTCATAATGTGGAAAAGAAATAATAGATCATCTTATTCTTCAACCAGAATCAGATGAGATCATTCATTCATTATATATATATTATATTATCACTATTGGTATGCAAGGCCTAACTAACAGAAGTAAATGCCTGGTTAACGGTATGACCTCACTTTCTTGTTATTATTCTTATTATTGTTCTTGTTTAAACCCATATTCTCCAGATAAGTGCTCTATAAATGCCTCATCCTAATAGCACTTGATCAGGGATGTGAAGCCGACCCAGCTAAAGGAATAACCAGGCTGGAAAATAGGATTGTATCGCTCTAAAGGCATCTCCCTCAATAGCGGCTCTCCCTGCCTCATCACCATAGCAGTAATTAGGGTTCTCTCCCAAGACGTCTCCCCTTCGTAACTGCTCCAGAGTTGTACCAACTAATAGCATTTTTAGGGTTCTCTCCCCCAGCATATCCCCAAGAATAGAAATGCTCTATGACTGCTCCATCACCATAGTAGGAATCTGGGTCTTCTCCGGCGTAGCGTTTATCATGGTTGACGTACTGGGCGGTTCTATTGGCAGAAATGTATATACTGGTTGGCGTAGCTTGTTCAAAAAAGCCAGGTGCCGGAGGTTATTATTCGGTGTGTTACTAATAGGATCATTGACTACCCGCGTATTGCCTGCAGGTCTGGATTCGGTGTGGTTCCCCTCTAAAATCGGCACGGTCATAACACCCCGGCCTGCCTGCTTGCTTAGCCATACTGGGAGAGCCTTATCTTATTAGCCCTACTTTTACCCTACTTATTAGTTCCCATTATTAGTTCCCTGTGACAAAGGCAAAATGTGAAATGAAAGGGTAATCAACCTGCTTGTCCCAAATGATCTCCGGTCGAGAAGTCCTCTTTTAATCCATACTCGACAGAAGTGTCCTTCATATCCCTTCTCTCGGGTATGTTGTGATGGTATCGCTCACCTCCATTCACGCGCTAGCTTACAAACAAGCAAGCACTCATGGGATTCGATCCAGCCGCAGAGAAAACCCTCTCCCTTATGGTCGAGCGACTCCGTCCCTACGGCTACCTTGTTATTCCATAATTACCGACTTGGCTTGATGCCAAACCAGCTGGCGCTAACTCACTTATTTGCGGTCGGCTAGGGCCTCTGTGGCCCTTTCGACCGCCGCCGGAGCATCAGATGCGAAGGCGTACCTGTAATCCTTATCTTCAACTTACACTTCTTCTCATTTCTAAGAATCCGCTTCAGCTTCAGAATCTTATTCCTCATCTGACTCTTCTTCTTATTCAGAATTAGAATCTTCTTCTTATTCAGAATTAGAATCTTCTTTTGACTCGGAATTGGATTACTCGTCACCCTTATGTCACTGGAACTCGGTTGCTGGCACCTTGTATTTCCTACCTTCTTTACCTTCGCTACCCCCATCTTTGTTATCACCATTGTTTTATTCACTTTTTCCATCGCTATTCCTTGTTACTTATTGGGTGGGGTAGGATGTCGTACAGACGGAATTTGTGTTAAGGGTTTATCCATACAGCCGTCCCGGTTACATCTCGCCGCATCTTGAATGCTTACTTCTAGTGGATAGGTTCCGGATTTACCTTACCTATATCTCGTTTTTAGTTGCGAGATCACCACCGAAGCTGAGTTAGTGCTTGACTAAGGCTGGGCCGGATTGCAGTTTCCAATACCGGCTCCAGTTCCCTTGTCTTCGCTGGCCGCTACTCACTGATTTAGGTCTTACCTTACGGTATACCCACTTCTATTCGCTTTAGAAGTCAGTTTTCGCTCGTCGCACCTCGTATAGAGGCGACTCACACGGGTTAGAAGTTGCGCTTACTTCTCTTTGGAAATAGTAAGCCTTTGAGAGCGAGTCCCACCTTATGGGCTAACTTGACTGTCTATGCTCAGCTTTTCCTATTTACGTGCTCACCTCGTCCGTGCAAGGACTTGTGTATCCTCTGGTGGGAAAGGACACACGCTCTCGGCTACACTGCTGGAGCAACTAGAGAAAACCAAGCAGAGAGGGAGAATTCTTCTCCATATTGAGCCTATATATCCGAGGCCCAGTCCACCAATTTCGAACTTCATCAGGGGCGGAGCCGCTCGACCATAAGGGAGAGGGGATTCCCGCCCATCTCTTTCAGTTCTACCTTTGATGTCTAAAGCTCCCCGAGGCTGTATAATTTGACAGTAATCGGAGCCTACTTCGTTGGGACTAGTAGGACCGACTCACGTATTCTTTCGGACACGTGCCCCACCTGTCATTTTATTTACGAACCTTTTTACGGGTATCACGATTCACAATTAAGTGTTCGTTAACGCCATTCTCGGACAAACCATTCGGCTATGGGGAGCCTAGTGGCCCCCCGAGTTGAGGCTCTCAGTCACTATAAAGCCCACCCTCCTTGGGATTCGATCCAGCCGCAGGTTCCCCTACGGCTACCTTGTTACGACTTCACCCCAGTCAAAGACCCCACCGTGGTATGCGCCAATTAGACCACCCCAACCTCCGTGGGCCACACTAGTGGAACATA
>Ga0233342_1000367_pt1 | contig 12274 bp, 12 predicted proteins | sample GEONDECOMP273_FD_180706 | JGI IMG/M metagenome (GOLD analysis project Ga0233342, IMG submission 180706) | Leaf litter microbial communities from Shasta-Trinity National Forest, California, United States - GEON-DECOMP-273 | ecosystem: Environmental > Terrestrial > Plant litter > Unclassified...
TCTGGATGAACTGAAGCTTGTCCTGCTGGGGATGTATCATTGCACCATCGGTCTAGTGAGATAGGCCCTCACCTTGAAAAAGTAAGTCTGTCTAATCGCTTCGCGCCTTTTCTGAACACAAAAAGAAAGAGAAATTTGCTCTAAGCTGAGGTTTCAAAGAAAGGGCTGCTGCTGATAGGGGTTCTAACTGCTGAAAGGGAAAGAAGCCTTTCTTTTGCCTGAACCAGAAGCCACCATAGGAAGCCTTTCACCTTTCACCAGATGTCTTTTTTACTTTTGCCCTTTGACAGAAGCCCGCCCGTGAATGACTGGACTAAGTTAAAGTGTGTGAGTCAGTACGGTTGGTAAAAGGTAAAGGTGGTTGGTCGCAAGGGACTAACATCATAAACGTAGGCATCAAAAGTTCCTAGCAATAATGCCGTATTCATGAATCAATGCGTATCTGGGGCGAACAAGAGAAATAGTGCTACCCCCTCCACTAAGCATTTATGCCATAAGCAATTTTATGAATCTTCTTATTTGCTTTCTTTCTAACCTCTCCATGCCACCACTCTTTTCCGCAATCCCAGCAACCAAGGCAAGGTTCCGTGCTTCCAAAATCCAACTACTTCAACACATACATCCCTCTGTATTGGAATATGAATGTATAGGTAAGAGCTTAGGTTATATAAGCAAGATCAATTTACTAGTTAGCTTCATACCCTATAAATAAGCTAGATTAGGATGATTGAATTCCATTACTCTTACTTATAACTCTATGAAATAGAAACACTATTTGATTAACATAATGAAATAATTGAACGTGGAAAGCTGAGCTTACATAGCCCTATATGATCTGGTTCATATTCATTCTGCCCCTTCAAGTATGTAGCACGTACGTTTACCTTTACTCCCTGTGGTCCTTCTGCAACCTAGTACTCCAACTTGGTGAAATAGGGCACTAGTGGATATAGTCAGTTCATTGATTACGGATAATAGATGAAGCTTATGGGTGCTTTAGTACCATGAAGAGTATTAGTAATTATCGAATACCATTGATTCCATGATACTACATGGCTTATTAGTTCCATACATGCCTTAGTTTTACTATATAAATGAATAGATACCAATATATTATGGATATAACATGATGGTAATATTCTATATGCCTTAGTTTTACCAGTACCATATTGAGATTAGCCGAAGAGCGATGGAACTTATGGACTAAGGGTAATAAAAGGTATAGGGTTTATTACTGATCGTACTAAGGATTAGCATACTACGGAATTATAGAACGCTAAGGGCATTGCTAAGGCATAGGGCACTAACTAAGGACCGCGGTTCCAATTTCAGTTGAATCAGCACCAGCGAAGGCATAGGTAGATCCAACAGCAATAGAGTAAGTATCATAAGCAGCAGGTACAGTTTCACCATTTACTTACATATATAGATGCAGCTCGAAATGGAGAACCCTTTGTTCACCCATAGGTGGGTAGTTTTTTATTCCCCATTTGTTGGTCGTTCTCCTTGGTGGTTTTCCATACATTAGAATAGGTGGTGACTAATGCCTATTCTACCATGGTGGCTAATGCCTATGATCGAGAGTCTTATTATCGTGAAAGGAAGAGCCAGATGTTCCAGATGGAAATATAGTGCCTAGCGTATAACCAGCTGCCCCATGATCACCAATAGCAGTTCCATAGCTACTAGTTCGTAAGCTAGCAACAGGAGCAGAAGAGCCTAAAGCAGTTTACCCTGTTAAGTAAGTTAATTAAGTAGTTTATCCAGTTCCAGTACGTAGTGTTTCTTCTTACTATGATTATGCTGTTAATGAAGCAGCACGAGCAGCAGTTAAAAACACGAGAGCAGCTCCAGATCCAGTAGTAGATCCAGCAGCTGACCCAGATAGATTCTATTATGCAGTGGGTTATAATTCTGTTTTACCTAGAAGCAGCAGCAGAGCCAGTAGTTGACCCATTATAAGCAAGAACATGCACATCAGTAGATCCAACTGAAGCACTTGTAGAGCCATATGTATGATCCAGTTGTTGATGCAGTCGTTTCTTAGCCACTTCTCCGGGGGGTTGGGGGTGGCCCCCAACAATGAGCCCTTCGGCACTCACAATTTGGCCCTTCTGCACTCACAATTTGTTGTTGCCCTTCTTTTCTCAACCCAACCATGGCAGTCAGTTCCACGATAAAAGCTAAGTTGTAGCCCCACTTTCACCCTTTTGTAGGCGCTTACTTAGGTTAACTCCGAAAGGTTTATTAGGGAAACTCCGAAAAGAAAAGAAAGAGCTTTTGAAAAGCCTAACTAACTGCTTTTCTTTCTCTCGCTAGCTGGTTGTTGAGCTGGTAAACCTCCTACTGATACTTTGACTGGATCCACATTAAGACAGCCCAGCAATGCCTGCTTTCAATGCTGATAACCGATGCCAGGACTCTTTGTTGGTAGTACTTGCTTTCTTTTCTCATTGCCAATAGCCAATAGTTACAGGAGTCAATGCCAGGAAGCTTAGTCGATACACTCAATTGTAGAGCAGGGCCTTTGGGCTGCTATCTTTGCCTTATAAAATATTACCGTTGGATACCCAGTTGTACCAAACCCCTATGGTTGCCCCGAAAAAGGTGCGGAGCTCTTTCCCGACAAAGGAGGGGAAGGATTCTAAGCAGCAGTCGAACCAGAAGAAGTAGTCGTCCCCCCAGCGGTAATAAAACCGGGATCATAATTCCCAGCAGTTAAAAGAGCAGTTCCATCAGCAGCACTACAACCAGTATTCCAAGCATAATTAGAATCATCAGCAGTTAAAGGAGCAGTTAAAGGAGCATCATTCCCAGCCAGGATCATAATTCCCCAGGAGCAGTTCAGCAGCATTCTCAGTATCACGACAAGCAGCACCAGGGCCTTCAATCAATAATTCTCCAGGTGGCTTCCAACTCTTGGCGGCAAGTAACCCGTGGCAAGTTATTCCTTCGTTTCCAGGGTGCTCAAATGGGCATATAATGGATTTATCCCGGCATCCATTCACATAAACTTATAACTGCCCTGCCTTAGAAATGAGATTATGCTTCCTTTATATATGAGATAATGCAATGATTTGAAATCAATATTGAATATTTGAATGCAATGAAAATAAAGAAAGAGAGATAAAGTCTTATAGCACTACTTACTATAGCTACTTATGCACGGATGTTTAGGCAAAAAACTTATGCGCTAATAGAAGAGAGCTTCTGAACTATAGCTAGAATAACTACTGCACTAATGTTAAGGCTAATAGAAGAGGCACTTAGAGCGAAGCTAAGCACTAATGCCACTAGTTGGAACAACTAGCACTACTACAGCTACTTCTTTTGCACTAATGTTAAGGCGACTGGTAATAACCTCAATCCTTCCAATAAGAAACTCAATGCGGGTCATTCCTGCCCTTCCCAGTCCAACATCAATATCTATCTTCATTCGCTCTGGGCTTTCATTCATGACCATCGCATGCGGCTCTCCCTCTCTCGGATCAATAGGGGGGAGCTTGCAACCTCGACTTCATCTCTTCTCTTCCTTCCTCCATCCTTCCCAAGCGTACCTCTGCCTGCTTGCTGTCTCGCTGTTCCGCTCCTTCCCTGGTGTTCCTGGTCGTTCTGCGTGTCCTCCATTCTATCTCTTCTACCCGGCTTGGCTGGGGGCGATTCCCGTCCGGCCTGCTGTTGGTGTTTTCCGCTGTTGTTTTTCTTGTCGTCGTAGGGTTCTGGATTCAGTGCGTGAGAGGTTCAAGGCTTCTGGCAAAAGGGTAAGGCCTACGGTGACTGGCAAAAGGGTTCTGGCAAAAGGTGAAGTCCCTCTCCTTTTAGTCGAGCCCTCCGGACCTTGCCCGAGACTTTTTTTCTTTTTACTTATCTATTTCATTTTCATTCTCCGTTTGATAATAGAAACTGCAACTTTGAGGTCCGGCCCTACCCTACTAAAAGAGATTTGGTACAATGTTGGACTTGTCGCCTAAATTAGATACTTGTAGTATTCCTCAACTGTACCTTCTATTTGTCTATGAATGATACCAATATTTATATATGAGCAGGTTATTAATTAACAACTGAAACATTACTTGAACTGCAATCATCATTTCTATCTCACAAATAAGAATCTCTATACCCAGCATACTACGTGCACCTGGAATACCCATCAGACTACGTCCAGCCTGCAACTAGAGGATCTTACATAGGATCTGAAGTCACAGATAGTGCCCACAAAACCTACCTTTGTCTTTAGGAACCACTTATGCAATTATAGATGCAACCAGCAGAAGGTAAGTCGACATTCGTTACCATGCTATTCATAGGTGCTACACTGCTTTAAGCTTTGCTACTACCAAAACATAAATACCATCTGTTCCCCCCGTCAGTCAGTTAACAACCAGTATATGAGATACCAGTTTCTCTATTACTACCAGCTTGATCAGTTCACTAAGCATCAGGTCTTGAACCAGATCTAGCTACACTTGAACTTTCATAATACACGGATAAAGCCTCTTACAAAGCCCAGACCAGATTACACATATTTAGTACCAAGGCCAACAACAGCATCTAAGTACCCAACATCTTCTCATTATGGTTACGACAGTCCTTCAACAACCACCATGTACCCTAACCCTGAAAAACCACATGTGCACCCGGACAATCATCACTTTGAAACCACAACTTTAGCCACTTAGATAGCAGCTACATTAAACCCACCATGTACATCATTATTTATCAGATACACCAAATCCCGTCATCTTATCCTATGGCATTAAACTCCTATGGGGCTGCACCAAGCATCGATATGTATCAACCCACCTGTTACTATTACTAGTTTAGTAAGGGGCAAAACATGATATCATATAAGCAAAACGAATCATCATATTCCTGCTACGATTCATATCACGGCTACTAGTCAATACCTATAATTTCCCTAAGCAAAGCCTAGTAGCAATCTATAATGAAATGCCTGGACAATTTACCACTTTTGGTAAGGACGTAAGGCTCACCTGAGGCGCGGAGCAATAAGCATATCCAGTATCAAAGGTAGCATCTTTTTGCTCCGTTTCAGGTACGACCAAGAGGGAAACAGCTTCTAATAATAATTCACCAGCGACTTGAATTCCGTATATGGGGTGTATCCATTAACAGAGGGAGCTCAAGAGCATATTCAGATGCAGATTGTGTTTACCAAGTGGACCCAGCAGGATCACCAGCACCCTCTAGTAGTTTCAGTGCCGTCCCACTAAGCTTAGCCTCACCCAGCATCCCTTTCATTTCATTTTGAGTGCCATAGCTCGCTGCTCCGGTTTAATATCCAGCAAGAGCAAAGGAGTGCTTAGAGCGGGGAAGGGACGGAGTGACTCGACCGTATATACTGGAACGGAGAAGGATGCAAGCACTGGTTCAGATGCTGGTAGATCCATAACTGGTTCTAAATATGGAAGGGATGCTACTGGCTCTTCTACTGCTTCCTCTGATGCACCTGCCTTAGTCTCTCGATCTCGTCCTGGAACTATAACTACGACTGGCTTTGCTACTGGATATGCTTACTACGCTACTGGTATTAGGTGCTGCTGGTGCTGATGCTGGGTATACTACTTTTATACTGCAGGGTCTACTGATCCTGGTGCTGCTCCTGTCCCAACCTATGCCTTTGCTCTGCCCCAGGTGCTGCTACCCTAGCCCCTTCTCCATATCGATCTGGCTTAGAGCCTATGAGACTACTGGTACTAGTGCTACCTATGCTGATGGGTTTTGGGGCTTTCCGCTAATGATGTTGGGTCACATTTCTTAGGCCACCTTTCAGTATTGAATTTCCCACTCCTTAGCTTATAGAGGAAGAAAGGCTCGCCTGACATAAGGAGGGACTACTCGCTTTACATAATTTGGTCATGACCAAACTACAGCACGAAGGAAGCGTTTAAGCTCAACAAACCCTGAAACAACCCACCCATTTGGATAGGACTTAGCAATAATGAAATTGTTCTTTTGTTCTTTCATCTCGAAGCAGATCAAAGCTGAACTCATACACCAGTTCCAGGTCAGCATTCTAGGACAATACATTCTCCTCTATTCCCACCCAACCAACCACGGGGCCCCAAAGAAAATGGAAGTGACCGACCTTGAAATGAGGGTATAACCTTCTCTTACTGTAAGCAGCGTGCATTTGATCAATCATTGAACTTCCAGAATATAATATATTAGAGAATATGCGTTTGAATAAAACAAGGCACGGAGTGAGAAGGTATCATCGCGAGAATCAATGGTGAGAAAGGTCCCTAAGGGGCAACCCCCTCCCCCTTGTCTTTATCAGCCGATATAGCGACACATGACAGTGAAATAAATGGATTCGGTAGCAGAACAAAATATAGGCGAGGTAGATAATAGAGCTGATAATATTTGGGGCATTACTAAGTGGGATAAGTGAGGCAGGCAGTATCTAGAGGGTAGTCAATAAGTGGTAGCAGTAGGTCCAACTTCAGTATTCAAGTAGGCATAGGGTAGCCAATGTTGTAAGTGCCCACCTACCCAAGCGAAGCAAGCCCGTTAATCTCTAAGTTCAGGGTAAGGAATTCAGCCGATCCTGATAAGAGAGGGGTTCATAGCAGTACCAACTAAGCGATTCATGAAGCAAGTGTGAGCAAAGCATCTCCTGACAATGTATGAAGCCCGCCCCAAAAGGCTCTATATTGAAGTCCTTCCATCCGATCATCCGATGTGCTATAAGTTTGGGGCATTACAAAATAGTATAAGTGAGGCAGTATATATAGGTTGTGAACTGGACACCATATGATTTCTTTGGCATTGTTCATGGCCAAGTAGTAGAAGATATGCCAATATCGTAGATTAATAAGTCGTAGTAGGTGGGTTCAGGTGGCATGGGGCCCCCGGCAAGGACGTAGATATGCGATTCTAACGTAGAGATATGGTGGTTACATCGTACGTATATGAATGAACACGTCATGCATGCGAGCTTGTGGTGTAGTTGGAGCAAGCAAAAAACGTAGAGCTTACCCCTGTTAATCGCGCTCCATGGTATAGGTTATACCCCTGCCCCATAACCCAGTGAATCGCGCTCATGGTTACTTGCCTCCATATAGGGTCCCCATATTGGTTCTGTGTAATATGCATGACTTACACTACGGAACCTAGTTCCTACCCCGCTAGAGAAGCCCTAGAGAGGAGCCCTAGTGATCCCTAAAGATAAGGGGGTAAAGCACAGAGAAGACAAACTTGTCCGTCAAATGAACGAAACTAAGTCTCAATTAGTTACATTACTTACATTACGGAACCACCAAAGGTTCCTACTAGAGTTAGTTCTTATGATAGAGTTCTTACTTCTAGATGCCACTATTATCACTATGGCATTTGAAACCTGCCCATACCTTCTTTATGCGAGATTTGAATCTGTGGGGCTTTGTTCATGGCTAAGATGGCAACTCTGGGTTCAACCAACTGAAACAAACCATGCGAGTCTGGAAGGTGGGAATAAGTTCAATTGAAGGAGTCAGCAGGTAGGGAAAGCACGTCTAGATGTGGTTCAACTTGGACTAATGTAGAGTGTGATGGATATGTGTAGGTTGGATCGTTATCTGCCCTTGCCCTTGCCAAAGTCACCATTGCTGCATGGAGACAATAAGGTTTTCACAAAGCTAATCTCTTCTCTATGGATGGACTCTAGAGCTTTCACGGCAAAGACGGAGTGCATGCATGGGCTTAACTCTATGGCTCTAGCAGCAGAATTGAACAGACCCTATGAACTGGACTCTGGTGATGGTCTCTCTGAAAAGGCAGAACTTCTCCATGCGATTGAAACCCGCCATAGGATAACATTGCCAGGACTAGAGCCATGCAAGCTCATCTAGTAAGAGGTTGTAGTAGTATGCAAGTTCAAGTGAAAACGCAGATATGCACTTTAGACCTGCCCCATAGAGCCAGGACTTATCCCATGGCGATGAGGAGGAGCCAGTCAGAGTCCCAGGTCCAACCATAGAGAGCGAGGAGACCAGCAGCCTCCTCTGGCAGGGGCTTTTGATAGGATAAATTAGAGCTATAGAGAGCGAATCAATGACTTTTTCATTACGAGATCATCATATATGAACCACGTAGATATGGATTAAACGGGCATGTATGTTGTTCATGGCCAGGTGGAGATATGCCCTTATCAGCCAGGTAAATATGGCAATATCGCGTATATGAACATGACCACAGAGGCACCACCAGTGAAGATCCGACCGAGGACCAGGTTCATCCACTGGGAACTGGCCTTATGGCAGGGGCTTGGGAATTGCTTGCCCAGGACCATGGCGATCTCGTCTAGCCAAATAAACTTCAGATTGTTGCACTAAGATTGCACTTACTGGGGCCGCGGCAAAGTGAAATGTATGGATGCAAGTATCATATTGAAATCGTAGATATGGCAGATTCTTCATACCCCTTCAACCAAGAAGCACGCACAAGTCCCGTCGACTCTAACGCCAGAAGGGCTCCAAGAAGAAGTCGAGCAAATCAAGACCATCAATGCCCTCACGTTTACGGAGGACGAAATACCAAAAGGCATGGATACTACCCATATTTTCGCTCTATATATCACCATCTTTATCAACTATTAGATTGTCTTTCTGGCAAGGAAAGGAATGAGTTAGGCAAGTCCCAGTTATAGCTAGTCGGAGTCCTAGTTCGAATCCTAGTTCGAGTATAAGGCTAGTTCAAGTACTAGTCCCAGTTATAGATTGATGGGTATAGATCGATACATGCGGGAAATACGTACTCGCTATTATATACGATGCACTTTTTATAGCTGTTCCTACTTCTGGAACATTCCGAGGCGTAGTAGTTTCATTTCCGGATCGATACCTCTCACCAGTGGGCTAGGGCTATCGAAGTGACGAAGATGCTGGTCCTGTGCCTCTGGGTTGGGTATTGATCCCGATCAACAGTCTTCTATTTCCTCTGCCTACACGCTAGCTACCTTTACTACAGCTCAATCTCTATCTGCCTTTATTTATGATACTAAAGTAGACCCATAAGCCGATCCCTTCCAATTAGCCCAACGATGGTGGTAAAGGCCTTCATAGCTAGGAGGCATTAGCTTAGCTCGAATCAAGTGGTTTTAAGGTGCAATCGATGAATAAAATATCTATCAATCAACCCACCGGAGGAGGATTTGGTGCCAAATAGCTTTCAATATCAATTTTTAAAGCCATCCGGAGGTTGCAAAGCAGGCTCGACCATAAGGGAGAGGAAAACACTATTGAAAGTAAAGTTACCCACTCTTCTAAGGATGGGCCAGTTACCGGGGATCGTAAAGCCTTCCCCTACCTGCTTCGGTGTTGAGTGACCCGCCTATTTCACTTTACCCAATAAATAGAACCTTTATACATTCGTCTCCATTGCAGCAAAGACTTGCCCTACTTCCATTAAGAGAGTTACCCACTTTAACGAAGCCATAGACAGAGATAATAAAGCAATAGAGTTACCTGCCTAAAAAGTAAAGACTCTAACCAGAGTAAACCGCTGAAGGGCTTGAGATCATGATCAAAGGGCTTGTGATATAAGGAAAGACTATAACTAAATAAAACGGCTTTATATAAAGACTCTAACTATTTGGTGACTCCTACTTGTCTCCACGTTACGTAGATATACGATACGCCATAGAGACATTGACAAAGTACATTGTCACCAGTGTTGTGGTTCCTAGACGATATCACCATGCCATTATAATGGAATGTCGTTTGAGAGGGACCAACAGCCTGTCTTCCAATAAGGGTTCAAATGAGGACTAGCCAGGATACCTAGCTGGGGTACCTATTCTAGATCCTACGTGCCCAGCATGTTAGAAGTCCCACCTGTTGCAATACCCCGTCCCAGGAGGTTCTTCTTAGTCTCCCATTCCCAGTTTGGCATAGCCAGATGACACAGACAGGGAGGAGCTTTGATGGATGCCAATAGTCGCATATATATGTTTAACTTGTCCTCAATAAACAACCAGTTGTTGAAGAATCCATCATTTTGGGTTTGGTTGATTGAAAATATGCCAACCGAGAAAGCAGTTCTAGTAGCTTTTTTATATAATAAGAATCGGGACCTTTTTATTTATCAATGTCTGGTGGGAAATTGAATAAAGAAATATTCTAACTAGATGGATAAGAATTACATTTATAACTTACCCTATCTCTCATTGTATTAGCTGCGGAGTAGTAGTAGCCTAGGGGAGATTATAGTGGATTAGAGCAGCTCCCATGGTCTTCCCCATTAGTCTTTATAGTCTATGCCCTGTGGTTTTGCAGTAACAACCACCTCCCAAAGGTAATCAATGTAAGAAATCAAGTAGTACAGTAGTACGTGGAATATATTAATATTCTCTTTGGACTATAAGGTAGTCTTCCGTTCATAAGGCTGCCATGGGACTTAACTCTCTAAGGTAGTTGGACTATAAAGGCAAGTAGTAGAGCTTACAGAGGGGGCAACTTCACTAATGCTAACAACCAGTGGCAGTGGAATGGTGACATGGCTATCTTGACCCCCAGTTGAGATATTGCCACCGGACCTTTTACACCAGTTCTAAAGAAACCTTATTGCTTTCCGATCTGTCTGGTTATGAGGTTCTATATAATACGTAAGGTAGGGCAGCCCAGGCTAGTAATAGGAGTAAAGCAAGTCATAAGGGTAGGGTAGGGCAGGCCAGTCATAAGGGCAGTAAAGTAAATATATCTTATATATCTATTATAAGTATATCATCTATATAATCAATATATTGATCGGTTATTCGGGTTATTCGGGTCTTCGGGTTAGAGAAGAGAATAAGGTGGGTTCAATAAGAGAATAAGGTCTTCGGGTAACGGGCTGAACGGCCTGGTTTCATGCCGCTATGAACGGCCTTTCTTCGGGGAACGGGCACCCAGAGACCTGCCCAGAAGGAAGAGCTTTCCTACTTTCCTGACCTTGATTTGACGCGATATGGTGATGTTCGGTGTGATGATGACTCCGGGGTGTCCGTCCAGGGTGTAATATTGATATAACATGAATAGCCGGGTTCTATCTCTAGGAACGAGGGCACGTACCTAGCTATTAATTAATTACCTATCTTTAGGATTAAAAAAGGTGCTACGCTCTTTCCCGACAAAGGAGGGGAAGGAGAAAACATTACTTAATGGTTCATGGTGTGCCTCAGGTAAAACCCTTATAGCTAAGATAGGCGTAGACGTGAGTTCATGGTATTATCCTAGTCCAGTGAGTATGTAGTTAAGCATAAGTCATTAACAGCCCGAGATGCATGAAAACCTTGCACTAAGCTCTGCTAAGCTTCTATAACTATCTAACTTAGAAGCAGGACCAATTACAGAATAATACCTTAATTACGTGAGTTTGAGCTATTGCAGTTACTAGGTAAAAGAAACAAGCTCATGACGCGTAACCTGTGATCCATGTTATTTAAGCTAATGATGAATATAACCATTACAGTTATGCGGGTCCCTTATATGCATGGTAAGCTGATTCTTCTGGTCATAATATATCTCTGGGTAAGTACTATGATTGAAAAGAAAACACGCGTTAACGAGCCTGCATACGCGGTGTTGTGGATTAATATGATACGGGATAATACAAGCATACTGGTAAATGACTGCACATAGCAATAACATGACGTATCACTCGGCTGTAATCCATGTTCGTGAACAAGTTACTCTCAGTACTTAGACTATAATAATCAAGCTAAGCCAACTCAATACTTTGAACCCAAGTTGAGACATTACCAAAGAGAGCAGCGAGCAGAAAGCACCCAGGCGGAAATGCAGGCAGAGAGCAGCCACAGCAATTGGATGGAGAACTAGCAGCAAGGTAACGGAATGAAGAAGAAGCCTACAGAACAATTGACCAATCTGATGCAGAACGAACAGAGATTGGCCTCAGTTCAAACGAAACACGGCAGCTCCAAAACGATGCTGTTAACAGTCTGGAAGGAAGAGCATTTGTTCACCATGATACTGCTGGCTGGGAGTTTCTCCCGCTTGCAGGAACGGCCAATAACGAATAGTCGTCCTGGGTGTGGTCATCGCGGGGTAGCGAGCATGAGAGGAAGCTATATAGAAAAGGGCGGATACGACGATAAGTATTCGGGATCGCAAGCAAGCATGGGTAACTTGTTGCTTTGTGACAATTATCTTAACGTGGGGAAGAGAGTTCATCAGGCGCTTTCTTTTATTCCTTCTCCGTCTGTCTCTACAGCCACCGACACACCGAGACTCTTTTGGGATCTATGATAAGCTAGTATAGTTGGGGAAGGGGT
>Ga0233342_1000368_pt1 | contig 12259 bp, 4 predicted proteins | sample GEONDECOMP273_FD_180706 | JGI IMG/M metagenome (GOLD analysis project Ga0233342, IMG submission 180706) | Leaf litter microbial communities from Shasta-Trinity National Forest, California, United States - GEON-DECOMP-273 | ecosystem: Environmental > Terrestrial > Plant litter > Unclassified...
AGGGATTTGATTCAGCCAGCTGGGCCGCCGCAGGCATGCATAGTGTTGGAACCAGCCCATTTGGAAATACATTATAAATTACTTCGTTTTTGCTCTTGTCGGGTCGCACCCACCTATCACATGCTTCCACTGCATACGAAACAAAATGCCCTTATGTATGCTCTGACCGAGAACTCCACTCCATGCTACGACGGGAAAGAACGAGAGGATAAAACTATTCGTATTCAACCCAAGGACACAGTAATATAATTTAATAGACTTATATAAATGAAATATAAAAACTCAAAATTGACTAGACTCTGATTGATCTATTTAAGTAATATAGTATAAATAGAAAAGTTTTTCAATTATACTTAGGCCCTGCAGTAGAGCTCTCGATATGGCTAGGGAACTAGCTCTATCTTATGATTTACTACTTGGCACAGACTAGAGCTTTTGCCCTTAGTATAGCTTTTATGAGTATAGGTTCTATCCAGTACTGCCCGTAGCTTTTAGGCAATGAGTATCCATCCCAGCCGCTCAGCAAAGCCAATTAGCAAAGCCAAATAGCGCAGCATCCGTCCCAGTTGAGTATCCCGGGAGCCAAGCCCGGCTGAGTCTCCCAGCCCACCAAGTCCACCAGGTCCAACAGAAGGAAGCAGCCTGTAACCAGTCACCTTTTGTAAGAAGCCTTTACCCTAGGAACCTTTTTACAGAAACCTTTTTATTTCTTTCTTTTTCCAATCTAAGCAGATTAAAGCTATAAAAACCCAGGTAGGGGCAAGGGCTTAACGGGTTCTGAGGATGAATAGAGTAACTATGAAATTCAGAAAGGAAAGGTGACCCGGTAGATCCAACTGCTGGTTATGCTCCTCCTTCAATTTATGCTTATTTGAATGATCTTTGTTTTGATGCTTATCGTGTTCTGCTGCTGGAAATGCTTTCGAGAATGCAGCTGGTTCAAATGATGTAGGTTCAACTGGGGCTGATGGAAATAATCCATCCTTAGAATGCTGCCCCTTCAGCTTATTAAAATGCTGCCGGAAATGAGGAATAAGCTGGTTCAACCGCTCTTGGTACTGCTTGGAATGATTCTGATACCAGTTCTACTGGTGATGCTGCTGGTTAGACTGTTGATGCTTGGTCATTCTGCTGCTTGTCCTGGGCCCCCTTTTGCTGTTGGTTCAACTGCTGCGAATGCTGCTTATTCAAATGCTGGTAATGACGCTCCTTCAACCGTTTATGGAGATGCTGCCAGGAATGATCCTGGGATTGCTTGTGTTGGTGGTGCTGCTTAGCTTGGAACTGCTCTTTCAACCCGGGTGGAGATTATGATGTTGGGACTTCTTGTGCCGCCAGGTATGCAGGTTATGATGATCTTTTGCTGTTTGGAAGAGTATATGTATTTTCTTTTTTTAATTTAAGTTATTACATATATAATCTGAAACCCGCATTTACCCTTTGCACGAACCAACCGACCCAGGATAAGAATCATTGCCTTTCTTCATTCACAAACTGAAACTGACGTTCTCTTTTTATTTATTGAATTGGCAATTTGCCGAAGATGCCTTACTTTGATGGATACCCCCATTTAGGGTTTAGGGATGGAATGGCGGGACAGAGAGAGCTGGATGTAATAGTTTAGGGTCGCGTGGTGCTTTACCTTCTTGCTTAGATACTTTATACTGCCTGCCGGGGAATGACAATGGGGGATGCGGATTGGGATGGGCACACTACTAGGACAAATATGGATGGATACACAGACAGAGCCAGTAAAGATATTCACCCAAGCATTAGTCTTTGTAGAAACATATATAAATCACTTTTGAGGAACTTATATTCCCTTACCTTTAAGCACCGCGCGGGGAGGCATGGATTTTTATTCTTACCTTACCCTCTCAATAAATGAATCCTAGGACCATGGAGTGGAGTGCTACCCAATACAGACATTGCATGGGTGGGATGATCCAGCCAGGAACACGAAAGTCGCTGGAAGGTATGGCTTCTATTAACAAATAAGCTCTTTATTTACTATTTCACCTGCTAGAATTAGATAGATGGAGCCCCAAGAATACACGGAGTGAGGAATAAATGGATGGATCACTTAAGAACTGAAGTGTCGGGTGGATGGGATTTAGGAACTTACCCACCCAGGCATTAGGCCAGGAAGAAAAGTAGGGGACAGTATCAGAACAACTTACCTTGCTTTAGCACTCCCAGACAGAAATTTTATGTACCAGCCCTAAAATCGCATTTCATAACGTTTTAAACATTTACCGCAACAACCGCTGGCATGGCCTTTGGAGGGGAGGCGTTTGGATTCGATCTGAACCAACTGGCAAGGACTCAGCTATTTACTTATCAAACAATGCGGGCGGGTTCAATCGGTGGATCATATTCCTACGAACCCGTCCACACCCAATTCTGATTTATTAAATACGTACATGTTTACCAAAGCCTTTTTGGATCGAACGGAACAACCTCAAAAGGCCAATTTCACTGGTTGGGTCACTAGAAGCAGTTTTGAACTCACCTACCTAAGTCTTTTTATGCTGCCACCTGCACCTGATTGGATGGAACGTCAAAAACCTGACATGCTCGAAGGAATCGACTTGCCTCAAGAACAATGTCAGTTCGAGACCCGGTGGAACCATTTCATCTAGAACTGCTGCCTCCCTTTGCCTTATTGGATTAGATGGATGGATTGATGGATAATGAGATGGATGGTCAGCTGAGAGAGGGCGGCCTTTACCTTATATCGTTAACTTATATGCTGGCTGGATAGCCAATTATGGGTATGGGCCACATCAGAAAGCCTCGCTGGGATTATGGAATGGAATGGATGGATTGATGGACAGGCTTCAGACTGCTAGGATAAACATGTATGGATGGGGAGGGACTGGAATCACCTTAAAATGCTATGAGTCATCGACTTGCCTTAAGAGAAATGATAGTTCAACACCGCGGTGGAAATGCCTCGACCCAGGGAAACAACGCATTTTAAATATAGAAACACGCCTCTCAGAAGCTTTTCACATTAATTCACGGAACAACCCGACCTTGTTCCTGCCCCATATTTAGACCACCCCGCCCTTCTCAATTCACTTTGTGCTCCGTGCTTGGTACCTTTCTCAGATGAAATTGATATGAGAACCTTTCAATATCGGGCGGGCCTTTTTATAAGTTATTTAGGTATATAACCTTTTTAATTTACATACATTATTACACTAGGTATCGCACACTATACAGCTCCTAATTGGAAGGACGGACTGGGAAAGCCTACGCGATGAATGGAAGTGAGTTGCACAGGAACCATCTTGGATCGTCAGAACTACTGCCTTCATTAAGTTAGGAACTACTCCCTGCGGAGCTGAGATTGGAACTGCTTGGATTGAGGAATTACGGCTAGACGCATCAAAGATGGATCGATGGAATCACCTTAAATGTCATAATTAATCACTGCGTGCCTAATCAAATCGCGACTTCTTGACCCCAGTGGAGCAAGATGCCTCCGAACCCAGCCAGAGAAATTCCGGTTCGCTTTATTCAAACACGCATCGGAATAAGCTTTTTTGGATCGACCATTCCGTGCCTGGTGCCTTTTTAAAATGGAGTTCTTCCGACGAAGCCAGCCGCCGAACCAGTTTATGTTATCTCGGATCGGGCCTTTATATACGCGTTATTTATATCAATAATCTAACCAACATTGTTAGGATACAACTTATAGCTTCTTCGCTTATGCTCAGGGGACACACACAAGTAGTATGGAATTTATACCTTATACCTTATAGCTTCTTCGCTGGAGCTCAGGGATAAAGGAAAGGAGGACTAGTTTCTTTTTAAAAGAATGGAGACAACCCTTCTTATTATTCGCTTACGCGAAGGGAGACAGCAAAGGTACAAAACAAAATGATAAATACAATATGGTATCGTGATTATTCAAACTGCTCTTTCCAAGGGCATAAGGTGCCAACTTGCATTCCACGCTTCTAAGCCCTTATAAGTCAACAAAAACGCTTCGCCCGCTCTTATCTCTCGATCGAATCCGTTCCACCACCGTTCACGACATCCCTTGAATATAGATATATGTATCCATCCGTATCTATCCAGTATCCGAAGCTCGGGTACGGTCTTTAGCCGTTTTTGATCTCTACCATGATAGAGAAGATAGCGTAAGGAAAGAAAAGAGAGAGAGAGAAGGAAGGTCGTCGAGTCAGGTGGTCGAGCAAGGTAGAGAACTTAATAAATCAAAGTGGAAGGGCCGGCCTAGTGTTCAGAAAAAAGCTCCGGCTTGAGTGAGTTTGATTGAGAAAAGTTAGAGCACTGTGAGATTGCCCGAAATGTGAGTTATAAGTATTCCTTCCGGGAGGAATCGGTTGGGAACGAAGGAATCCGCTAGGGGAATTAATCGTTCTATAATCAACCATAGAGAGATAATATTTAGGCTCCTAACACTCAATTTGGAAAATGCGACAGAAACTTTTTAGTCGAGACAAGCCAGAATAAAGGCCGTCCGGGTGGATGGATGGAGATAGTAGCAGTATGCAGGCTGCATCAGCGGGCAGCAAGCAAGATGGATCTCATTCATCAATTCTTTCGGTTCAGTTTGAGTCATTATTAGTAAGGTTATCCCAACCAAGGTGCAGGACCTTACCTTACTTAGAAGGGATATGTTTTCTATACGTAATTACGATGCGGGAAAGGAAAGCGGCTCCGCGCCTTGTTTTCCCCGTACTTCTTAGGGTAGGGCCAGTTATTTCATTTATTACCTTCCCGAATAACTGCTTTAACTCAGTGATTTTAGCCAGTTTCCTAAAGCAAATTTGACTTATGACTCCAATTGAATCTACTTGGACCCCCAACGAGGTTTCGATTTATTAAATTAGTGTTTGGAAACTTTGTTAGTAGGATCGACCGGAACAAACAACCCAACTACCTCCCCGGGTGCCTTCAGACGGAGCCCATAATAATAAATTTGTTCACAGGCCGATCGGACAGGCGGGCTTTTACATATATTTTTATTTTTACTTACTACCCTTCCATTAAATGGAATGGAGATTTTATATACACTGATGCTGGACGAAATGCTGGTGGATCAACTTAAGCTCGACCTGGAATTGTTGCTTTCTCTGTAACTTGTGTAATTTTTTTTCTCAATAAGATAGTCCTATAGAATCGGGTCCGAAGTTTAGGCTTTACCACTGTTGTTGTAGGTCTAGTATAAACGAGCCAGCTTTTGTTGGTGGGGATAAATAGGGCGGCGGGGCTTCCTTCCATCCCACCCATCCATCCTTCCATCAATCAATCCTTCCTCGTGAGTTCATGTTATAACCTAAAGGTTTTCTGTAAGATACAAATATGCGTGAAAGTCTAAGGAAGCAATAGACAGAGATTCAGATAAGGAAGCGTTAAATAGACAATCTGTGCCTATCTGTGCATGAAGGATGTTATAAAGTGGAAGTGCATAAACCGCTGGGCCATTTTCATGCGCTTTATAACTACTTTAACCCGGTGCGATAAGGTACAGCCTTGAGCAACATAGTTGTAGAATGCAAGATAATCAGTGGTGTAGGTATATACTATTGCTATTAGTGGGGGGACAGGCGTTACCTGGCCAGATACAATTTATTAATTAAAGCAGCACCCTATTAAAGAAACTCCAGCTTTGAAAAGTGCTTCCTTCAAAGAGAAGGGCTATGGCAGTAGCTACTAAGCAATTGGTATAGGGAGTGCTCGCTGGTTCTTGGGTCACTAGTGTGTGGAACAAAGGTGGTTGCTAGCTTGCCGTACAAAGACCTGGGGGTAATAGAAGCACTCCATCCCATTGTCTTAGGGTCAAGTAGACTATTAGGCTACTACGCTTTCAACCTTGCCCGATCCGGGTCCTCTAAATCCCTCTATGTCTTCCCCTCAAAGATACAACAAACGCACGAATCTGTACCTACCTTTACGCGCAAGCAAGCTAGACAATCTCTATCTTACCTGACTGAGTTAGAACTCATATTTATTGACCTAAAAGACGGAGCTTGCTGGGCTGACCTGACAGGGGAAAAATAGAGAGATTGCAGGATCAATAGCAACTGAGCTATATGTTCTCTCTTTATTCTCTCTATAGTTACCGAAATGATCTCTAGAATATACGAACGAGTCAATACTTGAAAGCGATACTTCGTCAATTCCAAGACTATGACTTACCTACCTACTAGTAAGTAAGGGCCATGAAAACACGTCCCAACGTGCGTGCCTTATCTCCTTGGACTTGGCTTCCACGGGAATAGTCGCTTCACTTACTTAAGTCCAGGGACGCCGTAGCTTTATTGGGTAAAACTATGGTTCGATTATTACCGGTTCTTATTTTAGGTGTACACCAGGTGATAAATAGCAGCAGCAAGGCCCTCCCTCCTCGGTAAAGGCGGACCTATTTGATACAGTGAAAGCCCGGCATTCATACAGTAAGAGCCAGCCATTCAAACACTTTCCTGGTGTACACTTCGTTACATAAGTCATAGCAAGCAAGGCCCTGTCACGTTATAAGCGGTATTTCCTTTAGGGAGATATTACTTAATTGTTTACCGTTTCGCCCCCCATATAAGATGGGGAATACTTACCACCACCACCCAAGATCTTCGGGGGAAGACAATTGCTGGGGCCCATATTTATTTGGACTCAATAGAATAGCTAATCGAGGATACCCATCCATACCCGATGAACATCGGGGCGATCAATCAAATTGCCGGACCCCAACAATAGCAATAGTGCTACCCACACATATTATTAAAGCAATAGGTTTGGGCATCACAAAGTAGGGTAAGGAGTATATATAGGTTGTTTATAAAGAGCAAAGGTGTTTTTATAGGGTAGGTAAACACTGAAGTTCAGGCGAGTAAGCATAACTTAAGACTGCCCGTGATATGCTGGAGTAAGGTGGGGATGACGTCAAGTCCGCATGGCCCTTATGTATGAGCTGGGCCACACACGTGCTACATGGATGCTTGCTAGCTTGATCCGATTGCTCGGTTCATTGGGGAAGAGTTCGTGGGGAGCCGGCCGGTATTTTCACCGGAGCGATGAAGTGAAGGAACAGAACCTGAATACTTTTGTACGAACGCTAGCTCAACCCAGCTCGCGCGCTACATAGATGCCATAGCTTAGTGAGTGTTGCACAGGCTCCCTCCCTATCGGTTGGGCAGGACCCATTTATCCTCTGTAAACTCCATTTGGCCTTCACAGAGTTCGTATCCCAAAGCTCCGCATAGGTAGTTAGGCAAGTAAGATAAGAGCTACGAGGATTGTAGTATTATCCAACTATGATTTCATTAAGAAGTACCTCCCTAATTAATTGCTCCCACACCCTGAGGCAGGTGGGCCTCCCCCTTTGTAGCCGAATAAATGCAGAAGTGTTAAAAGTAGGTAGGCCCCATCCTGTGAGACAACAGACAAGCAGCAAGTGACCAGAGTGTGTTACAAGCTGGAACCCACCCTTTGTGGACGACGAAATGCAACAGGTTAGGTGGGTTGCCCAATAATATGAAACTAAAGATGAGGATAAAAAAAAGAGAATTCTAAGAGTGAGGACGGAACGGAAGAGCGGCTCCACAATGAGTTGTCATAAGGCAGTCTATTCAGGAGTCTAATTCGGGTTGGTTCAAAAGCATGAAACCCAATACCCGGGACAAATAAAATGGTAACCTCGTCCAACGATGCCAGCTATGGGTTACAACACCAAAATGGGGATGGGTCTGTAGCACCTTGCCCGAAACCGCCGTTCTGCAAGCTTTAATTCGATGATCATTTGTATAATGGAATGGGATCAACCTGTCTGTCTGCGCTCCAGCTTGTCTCCTCCAAATGTGGGTTCTGCAATAATCCTCCCAGCTGCCTTTTTATATCTTCCCACCCAAATAAATAGGGGTCCCCACCAAGAGGTTATTAGTCCCACCAGTGTGTCATTATGGACTTTAATTAAGAAGGGGCAGTCTACTTTCGACCTAACCAATGGCGGGCCAAAGGGAGCCTTACAAAGGAATAAACCTTATTGTTTTGACCTTCCAAAATGAGAGAGAGGGCATTATAGTTTCGACCTTCCAAGGGAGCATAACAAAGAATAGAGGGCCTAACAAATAAAGCCTTCCAAAGGGAGAGCCTTCAAAGGGAGCCAGCTTTGATCTACCCACGAGGATTTCTGAATGGGCTGGGACCAACTACCACGATGAATAAAGATGAATGAGTGCTTAATTGCTAGCGCTTGCCGGAGAGAGAAAGCCCATGAGGTTCCGCTCCAACCTACCCATATCAAATTTTGTTTTATCGCTTCAAACAAAGGCATTCCATCACAGGTTCCAATACCCAAAACCCCATCAGGTTATGCTACCCAAACAAAACTGGATCGCGCTTGAGGTCTCTCTCTAACAAACCAAATATATCTTATCGCTTGAAGACAAAGAAAGGGAAATGCCTTACGCAGCCCCATAGATAATGGCTACCGCTAGAGAGAGCCCCGGTTTTTATTAATGATTGCTCTAACACTTGCCCAAATTACAATGGAAAAGAAAAGACAGGTTCCAATTCATCCCGACCCATTAAGTCCCCTACGGGATAGAGGTAAGTGAGTTAGTCAGGCGTTCACTTCCAGCATGAATGAGTACATGGGATGGGTGGGATAGACATCGGTAACTTACACGCTTGTATTCTTGTTGGCCTCCCCTCTGTCCCTTACCTCCCTTACATTATGGAACTAGTTCCTCATTCTTACTTCCCTTACACTACGACGACGGAACAAGTTCCTTTTGATCCGGGGAAGATTCTAATGTTCAGGATAGATACACGATGATAATATCCCAGTGATAACGGCGCACTCCGTGGAAGTGAGGCTGTTAGTCAGGCTGGCTGGCTGGCTGTGATGAGGACCTGTCGTGTGGAGATAATAAAAACAGAGCGTTAGAAAGGACAGAGCACACAAGAAAAATAAAACAGATCACGATAAAGGCGAATGGATGATAGTGGACACCACCATAGGAATGGACACACAATAAAAGAACAGGATCATGCGAGGTGATACGGATAGATAAACCGGCTTACTGACAGGATACACTTTTTTCAGATCCACTACACACAATAACAACAAATGAGATAGAGCAACAAATAACACAAAAAGATATAAAATACGTGATATCTGAAACAGAGCATTAGATCTATTGCATTTATTTATATAAGATTAATTTATTATTTATTACGTGCTATAGTACACGCGCCTAGAAAGGGAATTGACCCTATCCCTACCTTTTAATAGAACGCTCGCTCGTACCTGGTAAATTTTATAGTTCAAGGGAATATAATCCTGCTAGGCGGCTATGAACAAAGTAACCAAAGAACTCTGCTGGGCTAGTGAGTGGGGGCAGTAGGAAGTAAGTAGAAGGAAGTATCTGTCTGCTTAATATTGGTTCAATAAATGTGGATCTGTTCAAGAAAGGAACAAGGTCTGCCCAGGATCTGTCTGAACTAGATGGCTGAACAATGAGATATAGCTCTGGTTTGGCCCAGGCAACAAAGAAGGGGAGTTGGATAAGTTACAAAACTGTATCATTCATGAAGTTCCACTACCGAGAGGGTAGGATAGGAAATAAACGTGGTTCCAAAACGAAGAGCGATAGTGCCTTATGAGGTTTCACAACCACATAGGGGTTTACACTATAAGGTAACTATTAGGTCTAGGGGTTTGCAATACTCTCAGGTGAGGTGAGTTAGACTGGCCATAGTGTGAGTCAGTGGATAAGACCTAGCTGGGAAACCTAACCAGCAGACCTTGCCATAGCAGCCGGACCTACTACTACACAACCTATTAATTATGATATTGCCATGGAGACGTTCGTTTACCTTATTTCCAGGGAGACATTTACCTTGTCATTTTTGATCCCAATTCCCATACAACAAGTAGAGGAGGCTTTACATATACACATAAAGACTTAGGGCCTTATGGATTTTACATAAAACTTAGATATATGCTTGTTACAACAGAACATATGTATTGAACTAGGATTTCAACTTCTATATGCCGGTATCACCTGAAGTTCCAGACTCTCTTGGTCGTCCATGCACTTTGTTCTATTATCATATGAGAGACTAGCTTTGTCCATATGCTCCAGCGGCTGATTATTAATTCCTGCTTAGTCCCTTTGACCCGTAGCCTCGAGTAGGCCCCTCCCTGCTTGTTGTTGTGGAAACGACCTTCCTGGGATGGTGGAATGAACCTGTGTACTAACAACCACCTTATATTATATATGATATATGCTCTGCTCGTATGATTAATTTACTTTTTGTTGTTCCTCCTTACAAGTTTAATGGCTATATGCCATGCCAACTCTGGTTACTTAAACAACAACATGGGAGTTACTGAACAGGGGGAGAACTGGAGTCACCATGGACGACTTTCGGCCTTATAAGAGTCAGCTCCAGTGGCTCCCATGGCCATCTCTGGGAGATAACAAACGGAGGGGGTAGCCAGCGTGCTCACTCGCCACGATAATTCCTGCATTCACAGGAAAATGATAACGCCCATGATACTGATAGCCACTCTAAACAGCCAAAGCAAACCACCCTAGGTTACTTCTTCACGAGGATTCGGTGTGTAATGCCTTTGGCACTCTGTGGGGCCTCGAGAATAATGAGGCAGAGATGCAAAATGATTTATGTTACTAATTAAAGTGGCCTCTTGGAATGTCCGAGGTCTCAATGATCATGACAGAAAAAAAACTGTCTGCTTAATGTTTACCTCGTTGGGTGGGATAGACATTCTCCATTTGTAGTAAGTCAAAATTGCGAGTTTCACGCTTCGTACCACTCTGTAAGTGATTTCGCTGGGAGCTAAGGTTTTTTTATTATGATTACACTGAAATAAAAGGGAGGGTTGCCATTGTATCTCCCCAGGTGGCTAACAGTCTGGCGGGGTGGGGTTTGTACCCCACCCATAGACTTGTGTGGGTGCTCCTCAACCTAGATGGCTAACTTCTTGGCCTAGCAAATATCTACGCCTCTAATGATGGAGAACAGCGCATGGCCTTTTGGTGTTGGATCTTTTATGACCTCCCCAACGCATCTTGCCTCATTTGTGATGATTTTAAGATGTTGGAATCTAAAGAATAAAAAGAGGGGCCCTTCCGGTGCACCTGTCGGTCAGATAAAAGGAAGCCTAGTTAGCTCTGAAGGCCACCATGGGATTTTGAACCCTAACCACAATTGTCGAAAAGGCTATTCTGAACTGTAATACACACGGACCAACTTTTTGAAAGGCACTAAGCGGATCTACCAAAAGCTAGATAAGGCGGCTTTTCTCTCCAAGCGGAGCTGCTTCTTCTTTAACTAAAGAATAGGGCTTCCCAATTCATGTTCAGGACACAACTATTATTTCTGATCCTCAGCATATTTTATTCTATCTATCCCTGGTGAACCGAAAGGACTCGCATGGCTTAACCCACTACATTCCGAATGTCTTCCACCTAAAAAGCCCAAGTTGTCTGCCCTGCATTCGCACAATGTGGAAACTAGTAACCCGACCACGGGGGAGACTCGCTAGATTACATGGGGTAAGAGGATGCTATCTCCCTGTGGTCTATCTGCGAAGCTATGGCTTACAAATTGCCAAAATTCGTTGGGACAGCAGCTATGCGATGCGTAAAGATCTAGAAGGGATTATTAAAAATCTTCAATGGGTGGCCCTTATTATCAAGACTAAAAAGCCTAGGCTGCCAAGCTTTCCCATCTCCTTCCTTTAGGTGGAGGACGTCCGTCGGGCAAGAGGCACTTAGCTAGCTAGCTGTGTGCTGCTCGATTGCATCGAATCAAATTGGAGTGCCTACCAAAGCCCTTTTCAAAGCCCTAGCCACCAAGGAGGCTGGGAAAAGCCATCTCCGCACTTTCAATCGTCGTGGGTGGGACAACTAAGCAAGAAGAGATCATTTTTTTAATATAACTATCTTATGGTTTTTAAATCTCAGCGCCTCTCGCTTGAACGGCAGTCGGGCTACTCAGACGTCTCTTTATTTTGCACATTACAAATTATCAGAGGACCAATGACGGCCATGTAACCTAGCCCTAACCTTGGATGAATTAGTTGGGCCCTTCATGACCTGGCGAATGACAAAACCCCTCTCCCTTATGGTCGAGCGGCTCCGCCCCTACGCTGGTGGTTTCCCCTATGTATTATACAAGGCTACCTGATACTTCGTTGGCCCTTATATTCTCTTTTTTTATGAAGAGGTCTTACACCAGCGCTCTCAGGGTGCAG
>Ga0233342_1000369_pt1 | contig 12256 bp, 13 predicted proteins | sample GEONDECOMP273_FD_180706 | JGI IMG/M metagenome (GOLD analysis project Ga0233342, IMG submission 180706) | Leaf litter microbial communities from Shasta-Trinity National Forest, California, United States - GEON-DECOMP-273 | ecosystem: Environmental > Terrestrial > Plant litter > Unclassified...
TCTAGTATGCTACTTTCTCCCAAGAGCTATGGCATACTGAAAGAATCAATTCAAGAGGGTGCGAATCCAAGTGTAAACTGGGGTTATGCAAAACCTAGTTGGTTAGATCTGGCTCTAAAAGGCTGCTGCTTCAAATCTAGTTAAACTGGTGATGCTGGTCCTATAGGTGCTGCTTCAATAACCGATCCACGATCTTACTTACGATCACCTGTTGAGAGAAGTAGCTGAGCCAATTGGTGTATATTAACGTATATAATGCAAGCTTTTAAACTGACACATCTTACGGGAGAGCCGTTCCAACTGAATCGCCAATAGCACGTACCCATTCCCCATCTCACGTACCCATCGAGGAAGGAATATAGAGTTTCCCCATCGAGTGACGGCGGCTAATATAGATTTAGTTTCCCCATCAACGGCTTATATAAGCCCCTTCTAGACCCTCCTATACCTCGAGCTCACTTACCGGTACGCAACACGGTTAGGCAATTTGATTGAAGGCATGAATCGACAATGCTTACTTACTATGCTCCTGTCGAGGATAGGATTTTGTCTCATGCGACAGACAGACACATTGTGCTTTTATCCGCCGGTAGTGACTTTTGAAGCGAGGTTCGATAATCATTATGTTACTCGATAATTAGGTTCGATGATGAGGTCAATGAGCCTGGTACTCATGGCCGATATGAGGTCCAAGTATTTATACCCAGCATGTGGAGGTAGGTAGGCGCCAATTCCCGCTTGCCGATACCTGGGAGCACACAGTAAGGAAGATGCCGCAGAGCCAATACACTGGTTCAGATAGACACGAATGGGTGTTTGAGAGCCCCCGGTTCATATTGATGAATTGGTGTTCCATCTAGCCCCGGTTGTTATAGAGCCCTTGGGTCATAGAGATGAATGGTTGGTCCATCTAGGCTCGGAAGTGTTATAGAGCTGACTCCCCGCATCAAGCCCCGCATACACGCTTGCTTCCACGCCATTCAGTTCAAGCCGCCCGCTTCCCGTACTTATAGCGTACCCATTTTAAAGATTGAAGTCTGGCTCAAATGTATTTACCCACCCCGTTTATTCGCCGCTTCATTCCATGGTAAAAGAAATTGGTTACTTCCGGAACAAAGTCCAAGGGTAAGCGCTTAGGTTACTACTAAGTCACACTAGGGCCTACTAGGTCCTACCTATACCCAGGGAAGGTGGCTGTTCCGGTTAAACATCCATTCCGAATTATGACGTGAGCTCATGTACATCAGTTAAGGGACTTAATCACAATTTAGTTTCCGTCCCCTTTTGGTACCTAGGAGATTGGATATGGTCTAAGCAACAAAACTGGATATTTCATTTTGAGATTCCGCACGTATATTAAATAGGCATCCAGATCAATTGAATAGTGGGGATTTTATCCTGCATCGGCACTATTCTTATTTGAACACGTATATTAATGCAACAGTGCTTAACTTGACAGGTGTCATATCCTAGGTGCAATGTAAATCGTTTTAATAATGGGGCAATCAGAAAGAGAAGAACTGGAGAGTGCTTTGCCTGTTTCTCAGAGGCACGGATTGTACTTATTTCATCCTGCCGATCACCCAATCTTCATGGTATACTCGATCTGGAAAGGCCTCCCCGATCCTCTCGAATACCCAGATGATCTTCTTATCAAATTTGTTGATACCTCCTTTCTCTTATTGAATAGCCTGAATTGAGTGCTTTACTAGTAGGGGGTGAACGCATTTCGAGATCGATATAAAGATCCAGAGCCATAAGAATTAGTTTATGCACCATCATAAATTGAAGCAACATTTGAGTAAGCTTCTGAGCCAGGAGCGGTTGTTGGCCTTGAACCAATGGATCCTGTAGAGAAAGAGTAAAAGCCCGCAGCATAAGTGGAAGTAGGAAAGGCAAGCGCAGTTCTGTTTCCATTCATCATTGGATATCCGGTCCCAGCAACGGAGGCAGAGTTATAAGCAGTAGTTACGGTTCCAGTCCTAGTTGATTCAGGAACAAAGCAAGCAAGCAAGAAAGACACTAGTAGTTTATCTTGTTTACTGATAGACCAAACCCACATGCCCGATCCGCTCGGCATAAATTGTTCTAAATCTCGGATGTTAGGAGGTGGCTGCTGGCCAGAAGGCAGTTACCAGGAAGGCACTTTTTTACCAATAAAAATAAGGAAGGGCGATCCCCTGCCCCTTACTATTAATTAAGGGATTCGGGTTACTAAAACTAAATTATCGTTGTTTAAAATAAATTACTTTCTAATCAATTTTGACCGGAGGGTAGGATGATTCCTGAGCCAATGATGCAACCGATGGAGTGGAGAGAATGGGTAGAGGTAGTGGTTCTGGGAAGCCCATACATACTGCCTTTCGATGCGAACAAATGTGGCAGGGATGCAGGCAATCATAGTGGCCAACCATTCCACATACTCCACCAACCAAATCGAAGCAAAAGGAAACCGGGCGCTTTAACACCCAACTCGCCTGCCCGCTAATGCTTAAGTAATGCCAAAGAATATAACTAGTTTGGGGTAGAACAGGTCCCCTTGCGAGCACAAGCTGAACTTACCTCTTGTTACCACTGGGTCCAGCACCTAGCCCGGTAAAAGGAACAGATATGGTTACTTTAGTTTCCAACCCGCCACCGATGCTGCTTTATCTTCCTATGCTGCTAATGCTCCTTACTACTTGTTTTTATGCTGATAGACGGCTTTCACCTCTGCAACTTGGTCAACAAGCGGTGAGGTAAACTGGTTTTGTTACCGTTACCTTAGGCTGCACAAAGCACAAGTGTGGGCATTGGCATTTACCAATAGCTGACCTGGGCTTTTACCATGTATCTCAAGGTCCATCTCCAGTTGGATGCCTTTCCTGTCTCTGTCTCTGCATTACCCGTAGTAACAGAAGGGAATGTTAGAATGAAGCCACCTTTATATATAATAATTTCGGCGTTTGGATTGTACAAAGAGGGCGCACATGCTTTCATTATTTATTCTCTGGTGGGTGTGAAGTTGAATTCGGGACTTCTTAGTTAGTCAGTAGACTGAGACTATTGAGTTCTCCGGCCAAGCAGAACCTGGGGCTAGGGCAGAGGTGGGAGCAAGCGCAAAGGCAGAGTCAGTTGTTCCATTTGATTCCAGTCACTGTTCAAGAATAATATTGAGTTTTTTAACCAGGTTTCAGGCCACTTTCTATATGTGGCGGCAGGCAACTTTGCCGTGGTTTTAAAGACAATCCAACTCCCCAAGAATGTCTCTTTCTCATTATCCTTCTTTATCCCTGTACTATTCTGTACTATTTGATAGAGGACATAACCCTTGGGGTCAGGTCGTGGAAATCACTTGTCAAATGACAGATAGAGCCGGTATGAATGCATGACAGCTAGTATGAATGCTGGTAAGCAAGCAAGAGCATGCCGGTATGAATGCATGTATGAATACAGCTAGAAAAACAGACAGCTAGAGAATGCCGGACAGCTAGAGAGATACAGATTCTCTTCAATAAGGCCACTTTAAGGTTATTCTTTTGTGCATTCCATTGCCTGGGAATAAAGGAAGACAAGGGATTGGCACCAACCACCCGTCCTCTAACCATCGTTCTAACCAACCTAACGGGTTCATCAAGCCATATACTGGTTAGTCAGTTCTTTCCAACTTAAAAGGAATGAATGCTGCTTTCCTTCCTTAACTCGAACTCAGGCAAGGTAGGACCAGCCATTATTTCTGGGTAACTCAAATGTCTGTAGATAGCTCTAGTATAATAATAGCTCTAGTAAGGTAATGCCTGTCCTTTTCTCGCAGTCACTAGCCAATTTAAGGGATGGATTTATTTACCTTTCAATCTCGCAGTCAAATGAATGCTTTCCTTCCTTAACTAGTCCCACTTCACGCACTTCACGCAGCTGGTTCATCAAGCCAATTTCACTAGCTATTCCTTCCACAACTATCAACAATAGGTTTTCTAGTACGAACCATTCCTTAGTTTTTTGTTTTCATAGTGCAGATTTGCTTAGCATGTACCGAAAATTTGACATGAGAGGTGTACAACTGAAGTAATCCAATCCGTGTCTGGATAGGGTCGCCGAAACTCTAGTGATTGGAGTGTTGGTCTCTGCCTATGATAGTCAATTTTACCCTATTAGTTTTTTTTTACTGAAGTGTTTTTTTTAAGTGTGTTCAAGGAGTTGCAGGCATGGCGAATGTATTCAGTCTAAGATAAAGTGACCGGCTAGAGTGAGCCTATAACTTCACTCGGAAGTGCAAGCTTTCTATTTTATTGTAGGAGGTTTCTATATGGACCATTGTCAAAGGGAAGGCTACACAATTCCCATAAATCCCCAACAACTTTTTGAGCATAACAAGAAGGTTGCTAAGGAAAATAGGATCATACTCGATTCCATGAAGGACCACTTGATCCCTCATATCTTAGGTAAAATGGCACAAGATATGTACGAAGCATTTATATCTCTTTATAAGAGTGTCGATGTCTCCCGCAAGATGCTTCTGAGGAACAAGCTCACCATTATCTGCATGAGTGACATAGATACGGGGGCTAGCTACTTGATGAAGATCTTGAAGCTTCATGATTAGCTCTTAGCTATCATAGAAAAGATTGGGAATGAGGAGGCCTATAGCATGAAAATGGTTGTTAGCGCCATGGGAAGCTTTTGTGTAGGGTGTCTTTGCTGGTGAGAAGCTGCCCACCTTTGATAAGCTTTAGGATGATTTAATCCAAGAGGAGGCAAGGTAAGAGAAAGTGGTAGCCAGAGTGGATTTCATCCAAAACCTATCCCTCGTCGGAAAGTGGAGGAGAGGAGGTAAGAAAGGAGGACTGGGAGGAGTCAAAAAGGCAAGAAGGAAGAATCAGGTTCTTCAAATCAGGGAAGAGAGACCTAAGTCATGTGAAATGTTTCAAGTGCCACAAGATGGGCCACTATGCATCTCAGTGTCCTGAGAAGAATAAAGCCAAGCAACAGCGGAAGCAATTTGCAAGGAGTGCAGAAGCTTTAGGTGGAGTGGATGAGTTAGCACCCAAGCTTAAGACGACGTTATCCATGGTTTCGTGCCTTTCCACTAACACCGTTTCTGGTGTAGGTTGGTATGTGAACAATGGAGCATCCAGACACATGACCTTCAACAAGAAGGCTTTCAGCAAGCTTCCAAAACGAGAGGATGGCATACAGGTGGAGTTTGGAGATGATGCTACATATCCAGTTACCAGAATGGACTCTGTCTCTTTCCACATGCCTCCAAGTTATGTCCTTGAGTTGCATGATGTCTTGTATGTTCCTAGTTTTACTCATAATCTGATTTCAGTTTTTTGAATGATAGATTGAAAGTGTGTTGCTGAGCTTGATGATCAACAAGTCATCATTAGAAACCGCAGCAAGAAACTTGGTCAAGTTTTGGCCAAAGGAATGCTATAAGGTGACCACCTTTACAAGTTGCTAGCGGATCCGTACAATTAAGCATGATGCTTTGGTGCATAACAGTGACAAGCTGTGTGAGCTATGGCACAAGCGGTTTTGTCACCTGCGCTATGGAGCACTTCCTCTCTTGAAGGATATGGTGCATGCAGGGGTTACCAAACTGAAAGATCAAGAAGACTAGAGTGTGCAAGGGTTGTGCTTTCGGCAAACATATAAAGACAGCTTTCCCAAGCAGTGAGCACAGATAAAGATAGATTATTGATCTGATCCATTTATATGTATGCGGATCGACGTTTTAAACTTAACTAACAGGTAGTTTGTATTATGTTTATTTTATGGATGATTCCTCTCCCTCCACTCACCCCCACACAAGAAAGAGAGATTTGAACCCATGGATAAGAGTTACAGCATACCCATTCTGTGAAAAGCCATTTCAATAGATACAGAGCGAGGTGGTACAGAGGACAACTGCCATCTACAGAGCGGGGTGGGACTACGGACGGATCGAAACAGAACCGAGTTAGAAGGAAGGAACAGTAAGTTACCCATAGGTGTGTTCAGTAAGTTCTCCAGAGTTGTTCAGTTCACTCGATCATTATTCAGTAATGTTTTACAACAGCTTGTTATATACGGGGATATACCCGATATAGCGTAGATAATAAAAACGGTAAAGTAACGCACGCGCCTAAGCAATTGCCCTGCCTCACCCCAAAACCCCTGCCTCATAAGAAGTGTAACCAGCTACCGTGGAGCACGCACCAGCCCGCCTCAGAAGAGGAAACACGGAGCCCGCATCCTTCCTCGAAAGCCGAACGCTTATCCATACCAGAGCCAACTGATTTCTTTTCTTTTTTTATTGATGAGTCTGCTGCTCCCCCAAAAAAGAGACCACCAACCACTTCGCCAAACAAAGCCACCGATCGATCCATCCCTCTTATCATATCCATTATCATGCACGGATTTATCACGCGCAAACATTAAAGTCCTGATCCACATCCAATTATTCATTAGTTTAATAATCAGGATCTCATTTGGCCTATTCCTATTCTTAACTCGGTTCCTACTAGATTGATTGATTGAAACTGATACTTCGAAAGGGGTATGGGATAAGACTCTCTCGGGTCTGGTGACCGGGAGGTGACCGGGGTAGGGTGATTGAACGGGGTCCTTCTCTCTTGGGTATCCTGTGATGGGGGACATCTCTATCATGTATGTGTTTAAGGTTACTCGTGTATCATGTGATGGTGCACTCTCTCATTCTCTCGGGTATGTCAACATGGGGGACATCTCTTTTATCGGGTATGACGGAAACTTGGAATGAGTTTGAAGGTATCACTCACTCAAATAGCCCCCCTCCTTCCCGGGGTATCACATAGTCATCATTCACTGCATGCACATATCCGTTGTTCACTGCGCATAGCCTCCTCTCCCTCCCGGGGTATCACATAGTTGTCGTTCACTGCACATAGATAGCCGTGTCATTCACTGTAAATACAGCACATAGTCATGTTATTCACCCCTTGCCCCACGATCTAGGCAACTCGCTCTAGCAACACGTCTAGCTATTCTCTCGTATGGCTCATGGTTCGTTTAGCCCTTCCTTCCCAGAAGACTCATCAATCAAATTAGTCTCGTTGTTCCGCTTCATACAAACACTACATGAAGTGGGATTATGATCAACCTGTTTATTAGTCTTTGGTCGATCTCCTCCCGGTCATCCCTAACCTAAAGGCCGTGGACCACTCCACTCACTCTCGTATATTGGACAAAAGCTGGTGGTATTGCTTCTCATAGAATCGTATGTGACATTCTGCATTGTGCGACTCCGATCCATCCCGGTAAGCGGATTATCCATGTTATCTACAACAAAACAACTCCTTTTCAGTAACCCCCAGGCAGAGGTACTTTTCTTCGGTGACGGTAAGATATTTTCACAGCCTAGCCTGATTCTAACAGTAAATACATAGTTATTGGCTATATCTCTCATATATAGATAAAATTGATTCTCGCTGTAATCACATAGTATGACTGAGAGCGTAAATTGAAAGGAAATGGCTAAAATCATATAGAGTGATCGGCTCCACTATATAATAATACCCACCATACTATGGGAAGACGTGACCCGATCCCTCCCATTCCGACCTTTACTCGAGAAGACAGCCCGTGCCTACGAGCTATCCATCCCTCCCTATTATGGTATGAGTATTTAGTTTCATTCGGAAGAGAGATTGACACGATCATTTGTGCTCTAGTTCGAACTACAGATAGATTCAGCTACGGGATCTTCTTTTATCACTCGTGCGTTCTTCGTGACTGGACGGGAGTAACCGTCGAGCGCAATCAACTGAACTTGATGAGCGCCTTCTAGGGGGAATATGGGGAAAGAACCTTCTCGTGAATCAAATAGGGCTCCCTCTATCATCTGCTCCTGACTAAAACCATACATACAGGTAGATCCAGGTAAGTCCTGACAAAGCCAGGCCGTATCAAATAGCTACGCCTTACTTACAAGTAACCTTGGCTTGGCCAAATGCCAGGAGCGGAGCTGCTCGACCCAAGGGAGAGGTACGAAGTAAGTGGCTGCTGGTCATTTTATATGAAGTAATTACGCTTTAGCATTTCCTCTCTTTCTAGTGTTACCGAAATGATACTTTTCTTTCTTTACTTTTCTCTATGAATCAAAAGCGACCGCACAACAATTTATTTTGAAAGGCGACCTATAGAATTGCTTTTAACTAAACCCGATTTACCTTTTATAATAATATAATGAGAGAGCGAATGGGATAAAAAAGGACCTCATTCACTGAAGCAACTCAACGGAGCATATCACCGCCACGGATCTGCATCCAGTTCTGTCTCTTTCTGGACAGAACCCCCCTTTTTTCTATATAAGGGAATGGGAGATGCTCTAATGGGATGGCTTACTCTGGGTTATTCCGAATAATGCAAGAACTTTATAAAACTCTTTAATTTATAAAGGCGAATTAATATATAGAAAAGGCGGGTGCTTGATCAATCCGGCATCCCTACCTAGATGAATTTAAGCTATTACGAACAAGCATTAAACCCATTTCAACCTATTCAACAAACCTCCTACCTTTGCCACACCTCTGACCTTTGGTCGGTCCATCTAGTCTAAAAGCTTAACTCAAGCCTGGTCCTGGACTACGCTAAATGGATTGATTTACCAGGGTGGGTATTTTCTACCATTCAAAAGATTGATTCAGTTTATATGTTTGTAATGCCCGATCTCCTATCTGGCCTAAATATTCTATTGCATAACTGGTAACTGGTGGACTCCTTCCTATAAAAAATTGTTCACTATTTGTTGCATCAGAACCCGATTGAGATCGAGGATTATACGGATATATGCTATTTAAGTGCGTGCATCTTTTTTCATGGGAGAATAGGCCAACAGGCAAGTAACAAATCCACCCACCCTCTTAATGCGAAGCTTGGATTCTTCAGCCACAGGTTACGCGCCCGCTATAATTAATGTAGATGCCCTTTATATCTTCCCTGCATTCCTAGTGGTGTTAAACCCCTTTGATATAATAGAATATTCCGGCCTCACTCTTTAAAGCAACTCCTCGCCCTTCACCATTTAGGGCTTTAGGTTCGTTCCTCTCCCTATCGGTCGAGTGGGTTCGTACCTAACCCCCTTACCCCTCACCCTCGTACCTCTACACAGGCCACTCCTGGGGCAAATATAGATAGATTCTTGTAAACCTCCTTCCCATTATATCATTTCCGGTAAAGGGCAAGTGAAATAGTCCTCTTCCTAGTAAGTAAATCACTTGGAAGGTAGCTCTTCTAAATCCCATATAACTAAGCTAGCTGTATCTCCTCTCACTGGGACTGAGCATTCACTCAAGTAAACAACTGGCCAATATAAAAACGTTAAGAAGCAATCGACTATAGACCCTAGCTTTTCTTTCTATTTACCGAATCTCGAACTTCAATTCCCCGAGACATAGAGTTTATCTCAAGTTGAAACGCAAATGGGTGGGAGGCACAATAAGAGAATTATTGAATCGACGTAGATAAAAACTAAGATTCAACTAGAATCCCCGGGTGGGGTGGTAGGAGTCGACGAGGGTGGGGAAGTTGGCGGAGCTACTGATGAAGAAGGTAACTGAGAAATCGGTGTAGATGCGGCTGAAGTCAAGGGGTATGATGACGAATTTAATAGATAATATAGGGGTAGCACCTTCGCTTGAGATTAGGGGCCAACAGACTGTTGAAGAAGTAGAGGTGGAGGTGGTGGAGCTCAAGATTCATCCGATCATGTCGTAAGAGATTATGGTTACGGAGACGCCGAGGGAGTGAAGGGCGGAAAGCAAGATCGTTCTTTGTATGGAACCAAGAATGAATAGGCGAAACAGACATTGCCGCGGGTCACGGAAATGCCTTTTTTTGCTTCAGGGTTTTCTCTTTAAAGGATAATAGGCGGATGTTTAGTACTTTATTTCGTGTACCGGTTCGGGTTGAGGATAACAGATCTTTCACCCTGGCTTTAAGGTGAATGGTAGAGAGCGGGTTTCCAAACCAATGTTTGAAAGACTAGCTGACGAGATCAGTAATTATTATAGCAAATCTGGCGGAGCAAGGAGATAAAGTGTCCACGAAGAAGCTATGGCTAACATTGCCTTTGCAGCTTACTGGGTAAAAGAATAGCAAACGCGTAGTATGTCCCGTTGTCCAAAGAAACCATTGTTTGTAAACGAAAGAATTATCCAAATAAAAAGGTAATGGCTTTTTTAGGAGAAAGCGAAATTGGTTGTGCCAGAATGATTGGTCACATATTGTTTATTAATAACGGTAATAAGAAGTTTGTAAGTTGGCAGGTTACTCGGGATATGGTTGGCCATAAGATTGGTTTCCACTAAAAAGCCAAGGCAACATGGAAGGGCGGGTACTCGCTAACTAAATAGGGAAGAAGGCTAAGGCAAGATTTCGGAAAAGGTAAGTGCTGACTGACTATTTTAGGATAAAACCTTGTTGAGCACTCGGTGTCTATGGCAGTAGTTTATCAGCAGGAGAAGTGGCAATAAATAGTGATTAGCAAAAGGTAGGTTGGTTCTCGAGATGGGCAGTAAAAGCTTTTTCTAGTTGAAGCTTCATAACGATGGGCAGAAGCAACAGGACCCTTTGAATCTCTAGGTGCAGCATTCTCCGGAGCTTACCATTCTTTGCCACCATCATATCCCCACGAGCTTAGTTAGCTCCCATTATACCAAGCTTCTTCTTCCGTTGAGGCATCTATATCCGGAAATCCTCTCTATTCAATGGGTAAATCATAATTGCTAGTAGGCCCTGGCCAACAACTGCAGTAGAGTTAAAAGCATGAAGTCGAGCAGCTTATTAGCCGGAAATCGCCATCAAAGCAAGCTCTTTACTCCCACCAGCCTAATGCATCCTCGGTTCTCCCATCCCTCGGGTTTTACCAGCTTCGTCAGGTTCGTTCTCCCAGCCCGGTAGCTTTGATTAGCCAATTCAATTTGTCCATTCGAATAGCGCAGCAGTCACATAAGACATTTTAATGACGACAAAGCCAGCAAGCCTATCACTTATTCTTACAAGCCTTAGACTCCCTTATACTGCCTATCACTCCCTATCAGAATGCCTACTGTTGTGCCGTGGGGATGAAAAACTTGCAATCGTTTGCTTTCTCATTGCCTTCCCACCTGAATACATCGAGCCATGCTTGTTTACTTACAAGCATATTGATTATAAATGTTAGCGCCATAAAGATTAGATTTCTTCAGCAATTGACTACCTGGCTCGGAGTAAGGTCCTTGGAACTGAATTCACAAAACCGCCTCATTCCTTCGAAAGCCGCTTTCCACCACGCTGGTCTGAACCGGTCAACTCTAGGACGATGGGATGGATTAGAGGAATAAACTGAAAAAGGCTACGCTAATCGACTTGCCTATTGAGAAATGCCAGTTCGACACCGCAGTGGAAGATTATTGCCAAGTGGTGATTCAATGACAGGATGCCAGTACTTGATGCCAAGTTTCGATCCAACAGTCGATCCAGGTGTCGATCCACCCGATCCAAGAGTTGATCCAGGTGTGTAGATGCACTCAATGCCAACCAGTCATTGCCGAGAGCCAGTGGTCAACAATAGCCAGGAGGTTGGTTGTGCCAGGAGGTCCATACCCAATCTTATTCCCAGGAAGTTTATTGACAAGAGCTGGTCGCTGATAAGGAGGTCGCTGATAAGGAGGTCGCCGATAGACAGTCAAATTGAAAAGAGGTCATCGCTGGGATGGGATACTCAGATACTTGGATGGGACAGGGGGATACCGGGCTTGGTTGGGCTGCTTGGTTTGGTTACTCAAATGGGCTTGGATACTCGAGCTGGGCTACTTGGATCAGCTACCGGTTCTTGAAAACAGACTCATTAAACATTCTTGTCCAATAAAAGCTCCTCTTTTAGTGGTCCGGGGAATTAATCATCATCGGCGCATGAAAGTGGATTTTATTCTCAATTAACATGGACTCAACCGAGATACGAGGGAGAGTGGGGGTGAGGTTACGAACCCACTCGACCGTTAGGGAGAAGGGAGAGGGAATTTATCTAGTGAAAGGTGGCGTATGAAAGCTCAATAAAAAAAAAAAATGCAAGGGCATGGGCTTTTTCCTTTTTCTTTTTCCCTTCCTTGCCCTCAAAAGGACAAGCCCTTCGGACCTTTAAGCTTACCCTTTTCATACTTTTTAGACATCCTAAGCTGTTCCGACTTTATGCACATTGAGAGCGTGTTCCGAAGAAGCAGGAGCAGAACCCACCACTATTAGGAGCAGCACCCGTCACTATACCTACAGTAGA
>Ga0233342_1000370_pt1 | contig 12252 bp, 11 predicted proteins | sample GEONDECOMP273_FD_180706 | JGI IMG/M metagenome (GOLD analysis project Ga0233342, IMG submission 180706) | Leaf litter microbial communities from Shasta-Trinity National Forest, California, United States - GEON-DECOMP-273 | ecosystem: Environmental > Terrestrial > Plant litter > Unclassified...
AACGAAGAAGTACATGTAAGGTGATTCCATCCATCCAATCTCCTGGGTCTGGTCAAAATACCTCTACCTTTTAGCCCTATCACACTTACTGAATTCACGCTTAGTGGGAACAGCATTTAGAACCTTTACTATTAACCTTATACCCATCCCCCTGAATCAATAAACCTATTCTCCCTATACCATTCGCTTCATAAATCACTTAGGAGGGACTGCTTAGACCTTCTCTTCTCAAGACGGACGGGATGATAACCTTACCCTTACTTCAGTGCGTCCTACCTGTGTTTTTATGTACAAAGATGGGGCAGTCTCTCCTTATTAAAGAGCGAGGATTTTCTTTATTTTATACTTATAACTTATTGGGTGCTGGTCCCACTTAGTTAGCGACCGATGGATAATAGAGATATTATTATGCAATGCACGCTTCTCAGGGAAGGCAAGTAATAAGGGAAAGAAGGTGATACTTCCATAGTTTCTTTCGCACTTGCTGTTCGGGCCGGTCTCGCAGGAATGAACTTCCTTTCATATTTGGAGATCTAACTAACTCAATTTAATATAATGCCAACCTATCCTTGGAAACATTCTCGGTAACCCATGTACCATACCTCCCACTACGGACGAAGATCAATGCGCCTTCTCAAATTACGCTTTCTAGGATGGAAGGATGGATATTTTAGCCTCATTAGATATTCAACAGACACTTTGTGCTTGCCAGAGAGGGACTGGAAAGCAGCTGATGCTTCTTGATCATTTTTATAAATAAAACACATCTTTCATAGAGGTCCCCCTTCACCCATACCCAACAGAGGATATATATAACACTTTGCATAATCTCATATATAATGCCAGTTGACACACCTAGTAAAGACAGGGAACCTTCAGGACATTTATATGCGCTTATTATTTTAGCCACAACGTTGGGAGCAGGCACCCAGGAAGCTTGATACAGATGTGAAATCTATCTTCTTCGAGGTCCGAAATCTATCATCAGCGGCAATAAAAGTTATTTTATCTTAATGAATTTTGGCATTTACAGAACTCTCTCTAGGAATCCACGGAAACACACCTTCTTACCCTTGACCCTTTAACTTAAAACTTCACCTTCGATCCCTGATTTCATACCTCGAACCTCGACCCTAGATCTTGACGTCACAATATTATTCAATTTGTCTTCGGACGAGGCCCGGAAAGGATCAGACAAAGACAAAGAATTATGAGTCTTAATTACCGAGCATACCGCATCACGCCACCAGTTAAACCCAATCCGTTCCATAAGACCTAGTTCGATCAATACGCATTATCATTAACCCTTCTGTGGAGTCATGAGCGTTAGCAATTAAATGGGGAGCTATACAACTAACAAATACATCGAGAGATAACAAATTGACTACTAACAACCGGGTGAAGCTAACAACAAAGAGGGGGATATTATTACCTCTTGAACTGCTGAGATTGGCTCCCTTCTGACCCTTACCTTCTGACTCTTGCCTTCTGACCTAGACCCCATGACTTACTGCCTTAGACCTATGAAAGCTGAACTTGCCAACCTACCTTTCTAATTTACCCTTATGATTCTTGCCTGAGGAACCTTGGACTCCTTTACTTCTGACCTACCTTGCCTTCCTACCCTTGACTTATATGTCAGACATAAGCGTGAGCGATTAAACGGGGAAAGCTCTATAGATATATAACAAAAAACTATCGAGGGATTTCAATTCAACGATTAACAATACCAATAAACGAAGCGAATAGGTGTGTGGCAACCTATTATTCATCGAGAGCTAACAACCGGTACATCGAGAGCCAACGGACGAACAATCTATGGTACGGGGAAGGGGAACATTACCTTCTATACCGCTCATCCCGGTTCTATGGTTCAATGGGAACCTATAGAGCGATAGCTAATGGTTCTATTGTGCCGTTAAGAGCCTTTAGCCAATGCTTCGACGAACAAACTCTGAACGGTATGGTTCCATCAAATACGAGGGCCTAACCATTCAACTAACAACCTCCATGTTTCCTTTCAAAGACCTATCAACTAAGATCCGATCTATGAACAGCCCAATCCACTATTTCCAATATAACCACTATACCTAATTCCCAGTTCCCATCCCATATATCCCCATATTTACACCAATCCACAGTACGGGAACATGACCTTCTATCCCTCAATCAGAGGCCATCCCAATCAAAGGTCACATGGGAGGGGAACCCGGTAATCGCTTACTCATTGGGCATTAGCTAATATATGACCCTTTTCTAAAGAATAACGCGCCCACTAAAGCGTAGCGCGCCTGTACCTATTTTTCCGAATTCTTATTATAAGATCAATGCTTAAACAAAACAAAGGCAATACTAATCACTTCTGTGTGTGGACTTTTAAGTCTATAACTATCTCCTCTTGTATTTCCATCTATCCCCGGATCTGTCCATCCATCTATCTATCTATCCCTGTATCTTTCCATGTATCCCCTCTATCCAGAGGTATCTATCGTGTTATGTTTCTCTGTTGCTCTGGGCCGACTCCTGGACTTGATCCGCTCTGTTTATTTATCTCCACACAGAATCCCGCCCTGTATATTATATCCCCATGTGCTGGTCGCTCTGTTGATTCTTCTCTCCGCGTCGTCCAACGCTGTGTGATTCTAGACGTATATAAACTGCCCCATCCATATAAGCATGTGTTTCTATCCCAGCAGCTGAAACAAGCATATAAGCCTTTTTATTTCTGGGTGCACCTCACACACAACACTAAACGTCGTTTGTTGGCTGTTGTTGTCCGTCCATCCGTCTGTTGAACCAGCTAACCTAACCTCAACAACGTGGGCAATGGGGTAGGTCCGGAAGGCAAGGACTCCGCCAGGGCATCAATGCTTGGCGAAATACTGTTTATACTGGATAAACACTCTAAAAGTCTATAGTTTATAGTGGATAAAATCCAGTTGATGATCCGATGAGTATTTATGCCTTGGATACTTTAAAGGAGCATTTTAATTAACAAAAAACCAAGCAAGAATGAGGCGGTTTTATAGATTTATATCAAGCGAACTTGTTATCTTTTTTGATTCCGATCCGGTTCCAGCCTTGAATGCGGGTCGTATCATTGAGCTGTAGTGATCCCTCCTTCGCATATGACAACCCTCTCTCTCTGTCTGTCGAAATAACTGGCCATAAGCTAAAGAACCAGGTAAGAACCTCTTTTATTTTCTCGGTCCAGCTTTGAAAACAATACCTCTGGGGGAATCTCCCGGCCCAGCAGCTTAAGAACCAGGCATAAAAGCCTTTTCTTTTTTTGGTGCACATTACACATCTACATTATCCATCCGTTGACCTGCCTCACCTCAAACTAGGTGGAGACCCATAATAAGGCAAGGACTACGACGCTGCTGATGGGCATTAATTCTTGGCAAGATACAGTTGTTATCGAAAGGGGTAAACGCTCTGAAAGCCCCCCACCAAAGAAATACTTAGGGGAAGAAAGAATGGGTAAGGATAACCTCACGTCCTTCCACTTCCCGGATCACGAGCATTAGCCTAGTCTATGATATGGTAAATTCAGTAACAAAAGGTGGCATGTCTATTCGGATCACGAGCATGAGCCTAGTCTTGTAAAAGCGGTAAATTCAATGCATAAAGGTGGCCTCTATTGGTGGTAATAGTCTAAGAGTTAAAACCCCTATCCAACTAGTAAATTCAGCAACAAAAGGCGTCCTCGCCCTCGGAAGGACGAGCAATAAATCCCTATAAATAAGGTAATTTCAGTAATAGAAGGTGGTGGCGTGTGATGAGAGTGCGAACGTAGCCTATTGAGATGGGAAATTCAGAAAAGAAAGGTGGTGGCGGGGACAGACAGAAGACATGTGGAAGAGACGGCGAGGGGCGGCGTTGACGGAATGATTGATTGATCGATCGATTGAGGAGCTGGATTATTTGTCTTCTGCCGGGAGTACTCTGCCAACCATGAGTCTTCTTATGGGAGGGGATTGATGATTGATAACTGCTAATTAATCTGATGATGATGCTGGCCGGAAAGGAGGAGCGGGATTAACTAATAGCCTTTATTTATTTGATCGATGCCCAGTTTAGAGGGGCCAGAGGTGGGATGCCACTGGATAATAGATTTGATTGCGGACTGTGATAAACGATGAAGTGATGCACTTAACCACGGAACGGGTGCACCAAATGAGAACCCATACGGGGTAGACGCCTCAACCACGGGATGCGGTGACAGGGGAAAGGAAAGGACACGAACCCATGACTGCACAGGGGGCCTCTACCCCCAGACAAACTGAGAGAGCCTGGGTCGGGACAACACTCGCCCTGATAAACTACAGGCGGACCTAAACCAATCTTTCACCTGGGACCTGCCAACAAACTACACCTGGGAATACTCCAACCTGTCACCTTGAATGGGATACAACCTGCCCACTAATGAATGAAAACACGATACTGAGCTGACTGCTAGGTTTGTGGTGCGTGCTTATTACACGTAGCTGCTTAGATACGCTCTTATAACGTCTTACCTCTTTTTGATAGAGGGAGTGCTAGATTTCTTGATTCACTTTATTGATCGAGGGGCAGTCTCCTTAGAGGGGCAAGAGCTTATGAAAGGGGGAGCACAACAGAACAGTCTTCTTAGAGGGGTGCACAAAATAAAAGGATGGAAGCCAACAGACATTTTGACGGGAAGGCATTGATTGATTGAATTTGTTTACTTGATAACATCTACAGAAATTGGTGATCCACCGGACTACTGCCCAATCTTACCCAATAGGTGCTCCCACCGGCAACAGGCAGGCAACATCTGCCGAATGTCACATCCAACAAACACGGGACAGTACGGGTAAGTGAGTGAGGCACAGCCATTGGGTGGGTCTCTGATAAGGAAGGAAGTGGTCGACGATAGCCAGTAGTCTCATTTACAGCAGGTGGTCATTCGAGCATTGTTTCTTATTATATCATGATGTAACTCTCAATGTTTCAAGGGATTTTTTATTACCGAATAATCGCATTTCACGAACTTTCCAACGGATAGACGATGGCACTCTAGGGATATTTTTATTTTTGCTCGCTCGTTTTATTGATTGCGGGCAGGATGCTGCTGGAGAGATCGATGGGTGGCGGGCTGCTTTAAGAACACGGACACAGATGCTGGTCGAGGAACCGGGCTCGGTTGCGCTGCTCGGTTTGGTTACTCAGATGGGCTCGGATACTCAAGCTGGGCTACTTGGATCGGCTACCGGTTCTAGAAAATGGCCTCATTCGCTAGTTTCGTCAAATAAAATTGCTTTTTTAGGGACGACAATCATTACCTATTGGCACATTAAACTGGATTTTATTCTTACTCAAATATACCCTTTCAGTAAGGTTCCCTATGATTGGCGGGATGCCACTAGTCAATTCAGGTAGCGATCCACTCGATCCAGGTGGCGATGGATTCTTGTCTTTTTTCGAACCGATGGAGGATGCCTTCTTGTAAGCGATCCTAGACCTTGCCTTCTTGTCTGTTTGCGAACCCATGGAGGATGCTTGTAAGTAATTGACTCTATGTTTGCTTTTATTTCACGTCCCCCGTTTTCCCACCAGAAGAGAAGACATTGAGCATGTTGTTTACTTACGAGCATATCGATTGGGATTTATTTAGGACTGAATCTTCTGATGATGCTGCTGGCCGGGAAGGAGCGGCCAAAAGCGAATGATAAGTCTTCTGAGAGGGGCTTATTGAGTCTCCCGGGAGGTCAGGTAGTGCCAGTCAGGAAAGGGAGGGGGTCGGTCATGCTTGCCCGGATAGTGATTGATTAAGGGCCTACCAGATTAGGCAAAGGCACCAAGTTGGCTTGAAACAGATTTCACGAAACATTCTAATTTTATATTTTCGTTTATATAAATCTACTTTTTACGGGGTCCAAGGAACGTAGTCCTCATTTTGGGTACTCTAAATAATTTCTTAGTAATGAAAATCCGCATTTCAGAAATTTACTCTATTATTGCGGGATGGATTCAATTGCTTTTAGGTTGAGCGCCTTTACCTCGCTGGCTTCGCGGAATTGATGAATGAAGAACCCGACGAAGCTGGTTGAATTCGAAGGTTGGTCGAACCCAACCGAAGCTGCTCGTGAATCTAGAACCCGTAGTGGCTAGAAAGAGTTGCCTAGCACGTGAGGCAAGGAAATGGGATGGCCTGGGATGAGGGCATGGATGGGCTCATGGTTATGGGCTGGGTTACTCAGCTACTCGGTTGGGATACTCTCTACTTAGACACTCTACTTGGCTATACGATACTGGTGGAAGGGGCTCCCGGGATGGCTGCTGGGACATCGCCCGTGTACAGATGAAGGATTCTGGAACATCGCCTCTATGCGTGCTCTAATTGAAAGCGAGTTACCCACGCTCCCACCGGGACGGACGGGGCCGAGTGAGTGAGTGAGGCACAGCCGTGGGGACTTTACCGATAGACAATAGCCGATACTCTATGCTGCTACTTGATGCTGCTACTCTACGCTGCCACTCAATTTCCGGTGTTGTTGCTGGTACTCGATCCAGGTGTCCATGCATTCTAGGTACTCGCAGGTGTCCATGATGCCACGAGTCGATACCAGGTAGGCGTCGATACCAGGTAGGTGTCATCCCGGTAGTGATCCAAGTGTTCATGCATCGATGCTTAGCTTTTTTTTATATATATAGAGATCTCCCCATAAAGAGCTAATCAATACAACGGCCCCATCGACTTTCATGAGGTTGAATACACTGTAACCACTTGCATGATACTATAATCATATATATATATTACTTATAAAGAAATTAAATACTGGTGCGGATTGCTGAATGCGTACTGAATGCGGATTGATAGGTGAGGTATGATTGCTAGGTGAGGTATGAGGCCTGAGGCTGTTGTATGGATGATGGCTGAAGTAGGTTAGAAAGTATAGATATAGGTTGAATGGCTTGAACTGAACTTCTATCGATCTAGAGATGCTGCTCTGTCTTTCCAGCTCCACCTAAAATATGTGGGCTGTCATTCGTCCGTTGGACAACCCATCCATCTCTGCAGATGTGGGCAATAAATAAATCACTATAAAGCATCAGCCACTGGATCGCCCCTCTCTGTCATCAGTCGGTTCTGAACTGAACTGAATGGGTCAGGCAAGAGGATAAGGCAAGAAGGGACTATATAATTCTCAGTGGGATCGATGAAAGGCACCGATGGATCGCGTGACCAATCAAGACACAAAAGCACCAAGAATCAAATCTAGCGAGTAAGCATCTATAAATAATAAACATCTAAGCTCTGGGTGTAACAACGTATGTAAGCACCACGTCTGTCTCAATCAAAGCACAGTATCCCCGTGGTCGCGAAGCGTCCCCCCCCGTCTGGGGTCATAGCGTGCACCCGTTCCCGTGTGTCATTTCATCGCCGCATCTGTCTCGCAGCGTGCAATCAAATCTAGCAAGCGGGCAATCAAATCAAGAGGTCGAACGGCAACGTACCTGAACAAACCCTGTCTCTTTCTCTCGACTGGCAGTCTGGCTCTGACTGTCTGGCAAGTACTCCCGTAAATGATTGGCTCTCGGCAATGAGAACAGGCAAGTACTCCCGGCAATGCCAACTGGCTATCGACAATGGACCTTCAGTCAATGACTTCCCTTCTGCCAATGATCGACAATGACTGGTTTACTATGACCACTGGCTATCAGCACCTTCCTTCATTCAACGACTAGCGACTATCAGCACCTTCGGGCATCTTTTCTGATTGGCTATGATCGACTGGCACGTACAACTTGTCACTGACCAGAGGTTTATAGCTGCACCGAAAAGAGCTTAATGCACTGACAACTTCATGCTGCGCCTACCAGAGCTTCTTTATGTGCTGCACTGACTAGCTGAACGTACAACTTGGCACAGACAAGAGCTTAATGCACTGACTATAACTTCCAATGAGTGTAAGAGCATCATGAATATAGCATCCACCCATGAGTAGAGCATCATTCTAGGACTGAAAAGAGTTCTATCACTGACTGGCTATGAGACTGTTGCCTATGTTCACTGACTGGCACTGAAACCAGGGATCGACTGGACTTTATCGCTGGCACCATAAAAGATATGATGAACATGCGAACCAAGAACTGATCCAACCTATGCACCAACAAGGAAAGACCAATTTGCAAGTAAAGGGCAAGCCTCCACCTACCATTTTAGCCTATTTCATTTAAAGATTAATCTAGCGATGATCAAATACACTAAATATGAGTAATATCTAAACGTTTTGAGTGAGTTGTAGTTGATCAATTGGAGGTGGATTATTTCAGCCATGAATTTGGCATCATCATATTTAGAAAAGGGTAATTTTGTTGGATGACATATAGATGCAAGAAACCCTAGGATGGTTTCATCAATTGCCTTGTCATGGTTATACACTAGGATCTTAGATATCATAGTAATAGCTTCCTGGGTTATTTTTTAGAAAATGGAGGTTTTGTATGGAGGTGGACCAACTAGAAGGGGTGCATTTTGAGGCAGGAGGTTTTAAAGAATCTTATTCTTTTCATCTTGGGTAAGGGCTTTGTATTGAGACTCAAAAGAATAATACTCCAAGGTCTGCAACTCCACTCTAGTAGGTAGGTCCAACATTTTGAAGATGGATTCAGGAGTTATAGGGCATAGGACGTTTTATCCATCTGGTAGGAGGATGGAGTGTTTCTCTGGAGCGTAACAAGAGGCACACCAAGCTACCATCTCAGGAAATTGGTAGGTCTGAGGTACAGAGGCTTGGGCTAGGTGAGATTGCCATAGGTGAATATTATCATGTAGTTCCTGGGCTCTGGTTCGGGCCGCTGAGATGGATTGATAGAGGTCTGGAATGGATAAAAGGTAGTCAAAAACATCGGATTCTCTGTCAATAAGATGGTATTCATTATTATTCTTAAGCAACAATAATAATAACTGCCCTTCTATCTAGTTTTTATTCCATTCGCCTATTTATTAATTAGGGGTTGGGGGAGGAAAACTTATATCCGTATAAAGCTAGGAAGGGTTATATAGATAGGGACGGAAGCTAGTTGGTTAACTTGGTGAAAAGGCTATCCAAATAAGTCAATCGAGGAAGGGATGGCTCGCTCGAGGTAGGAGTCATCAGAGTGTCGGGGCGCTACTGCTCTCGTCAGCCAATAAAGATAAATAAGGAAGGCAAGATTCACCGCAATCACTGACCAACGGAAGCAGCACCGATAAAACCACCCAATCACCGGAGCGAAGCACTTCAATCTTATCCTCCACCAACCAACGAGGAGTCAGTCGGAGCCAAGCGACCACGGATACCGGATGGATGCTATTGATGGCGTGCGTCAGCAGAAGGTTCGGTACCTCAATTTACCGAATGCCTGCTTTGCATGTCAGGCTCAGGACCATCTGATTCATGACTGCCCTCTTCGTAAGCCCAGGCCAAGGAAATAAGCAAGCCATAACCTGGTAAATCTTTTAATAGACTCTGGCTGGTTCTACGACGCCCCAGAGAATATATAAGGCTTTGTAAGGCACTCTCCTCTCCCCTACGTTCTTTATTGAGCGGCTATCGCACCTCGATCTCAACCTGTTAATTGCTAAACTCTATTGTGCTTGCCGGAAGTTATAGACCCACCAACTTGGATTGCCGCAAGCCTGATGTGACCAAGTAACAAAAAAAGGCAAGTGATATGCCTGAGAAGGTTGGTATAGCTGGCGGTGTATCTATATTGGTTATTCAGCATTAGTTGGCTTATACGAGCGAAATATGAAATGATTATTTCCCCGATATAGAGTGATTGAAAGGTAAGTCAGAAGGCAGGCGTGATTAGGCAGATCCTGGCCTTCTTTCCTTGAACTGGGAAATTAAGTATATAGAAGGTGGCGTTGCGAATGCTTAATTGACCGTTCCACTTAGCAAAAAACTGGTTTTTGAAGTGATTGAGGAAAGAGGGTCGTGCGTGAGGAATGGCTAGATTCGGGAGAAAGAAGTCAAGGAATATGATAGGAAGAAAGGAAAGGTACAAGAAGCTAGAAGGGGAGATAGGAGATATTTCCTCGAGCAGATCAGAGTAGGCAAGAGGGAGGAGAGAATATTCCTTACGCAAAGCAAGGGAGAGAAGTTACACAAGGATAGGACTAGAGGCGGAAAAGTAATAGGTAGAGACACTTGCCCCAAGCAGAGCAGGGGAATGGAAGGGCATTAGGAGAGGTATGACCCGAGTAGGACACAAAAAGGAGGGATACCAAGCAGTAGAGGGAGCCACATATGATGTCATCCACTACAGGGAAGGCCAACAAGGAGGAATGCCAGTCACCCCCCCCCCTCCGTGTTTAAATTAAAAGCTTTCTTCGAGCCGACTGACTACCTCCTACTTTTCGGGTGATCTTTCCATGCCTGCCGCCTGTATTGTATAGGGAGGGTGGATCACCAGCCATAACTCTCAAATAGGTATACACGAATGCTACGGGCATTTACTAGCCAGCCAAACCCCGAGCTGGCAAAGATAAGAGTGGGAGGGCAGTACAGATATTGGCCAGAGAAATAGAAGGTAGGCGTGGTTGGGCTCGGCCTCCGGAGGACACATCAGTAATAAAATAAATATCCTTCTTTTGGCTCCTCACCCACTAGGTCGATCAGTCAATGATTCATTCCCCGATCTAAGGTCTTGGGTAGGCCCTTAGAGCTGACTACTGATTGAATGGGTAGGGCTGATTGAAAGGGTAGGCCTATTCAAAGTTGAATATTTGTTATATACGCAATTATGGAAATTGATACCTGCGATACGGCCGGCCCTCTAGCTTGACCCATTAATTCCTGCGGCTGCGAGACGGCCCTATCCTTTCTTTATTAACCCTCCTGCCTTTCCTTTCACCGTATACCTCCTTCCTTTAACCCTCCTGCTGCCTTACCAGCCTTCCTTGTTCCTGGTCCGATATGCCTTTAATGAGGCAAGGTTCCTTCACAAATAAATGCCTCCTCAGTTATAAAATAAATATCCTTTTTCAATGGCTGGCCAGCCTTCACCACAATATTTACTAGCTCGGCTTGAGTTCGCCCTTTCGAACACATCCTTGGCTCTTGTTGACTTGGTTCGCTCTTCCTTGGGGGAACACTCATGGTTCGGCTCCCGGAGGGGACTTCCTGGTTTTCTAACCAATCTTATTGTGGGAACTCGCCCCTAAACAACCTACCTTACCGACTTGCCATTCCTCGTTCGGAAGTTGTAAATTTGGATCCCCGCCTGCGAACTTCAATTTAAAGATTAATTTGTTCGGAGTTCGGAGAATTTGTTTTCGGAGGTGGATAATGGGGAATGTGCTCTTGCTCTATGCGTCTAAAGATGTCTATAGGTTGCAGGTAAAAGGTAAGGTATAATGGTAAGTTATAATGGTAAGGATCCAGACCTGGTAACGTAAGGATGGTAAGTGGATCCAGACCAGGTAAGAGCCAGGCCTGCTAGCTTAGTACTCTTTCAGTTGCTAAGTAATAGGTAAGTGATGCCGGTAATAGGTAAGGTATAATGCTATGCCCGCTATGCCCGGGGTCTATACTGTGTTTCCTTGGTTCGAAATAAATTCGCTATGTCCGGTGAGCTCTGCCCGGCCCGGTCTATTTGACTGAATTTGGTAAGAGCAATACCCGTCGATAAATAGCTATGCCGGGTATTTTTGGGATTGCTAACTAGATGGGGATAGATAAATATATAGGATCCATAGATAAATAAATAGATAGATCTCGAGATATGGATTCAAGAATATATTATATATGAGCATATGCTACTTCAAAATGAAAAATATAACTAAAATTCCAAGTCTGCTGGGTAAGTCTGATTAAATATAGATTAGGAGGGGTAACCAGCTAACTAACTCCAATGGAGATATGGGGACCTAATTCAAGAGCTATAAAATTCCCCGAACTTAGCTCTGATAGCTCCCCGAACCAGAGCCCATTATCAGACCGGGTAACCTTATTTCTCCAAACCCCACTAATAAAATTATCACCTGCAAGACCCAGCTTAGTACGTACCGACGCGTCACTCAAGCACTGTACCACTTCGAACCAAAAGCACTGTCACTAATTGCACTGTCACTAATTCCACTTCTAACTTTCAAGCGCACTTTATCCCCCTACGAGGATACAGATATCGAAGTTCCCCAGGCTGCTACAGCAGATCCCAGGTATTCTCATCACATAGCATATCTTATATCCACCCCTCCATCCATCCCTAGTTTCAGAGATAATCCGATTCATA
>Ga0233342_1000371_pt1 | contig 12244 bp, 4 predicted proteins | sample GEONDECOMP273_FD_180706 | JGI IMG/M metagenome (GOLD analysis project Ga0233342, IMG submission 180706) | Leaf litter microbial communities from Shasta-Trinity National Forest, California, United States - GEON-DECOMP-273 | ecosystem: Environmental > Terrestrial > Plant litter > Unclassified...
CGACTCCGTCCCTGAGATCGGGATAGAGCTAAACGCACCTGAAACTCAAACCGAATCGCCGTGTTATTACATATATAAAGAATTCCTGGAAAACCACATTCTTCCATACCGAATCTAGTGTTATGACATATATAAATATGGAGATCTCTCAAGGAAGAAATAAATAGCGTAATTACATATATAAAGATCTAAGAAATACGATCTAAGAAATAAATAGCGTAATTACATATATAAAGAGATTGATATCTCAAGAAATAAATAGAAGTGTACTGGCACGCGCACGCCTTGGCGCTGCAGGTTCGATTCCTGCCACTTTCTTTGCGTAACTTGACAAAGAAAAGCGATTTTTTCCATAATCAAATCATCGGACATCGACTTAGAAGCCAAGCTCAGAAGGCACCAGACTTGGCACCTTAAAATGATGCCTCTCTCAGAAGGCTCCTCGATCTATCTGTTTGATCGACCATATCTGTCTCTTTCTGTTGATGATCTCTTCCCAACTAAGTCCCAACTTCCAATGTCACCCCCACAGGGACAGGTGCATTGATGCCAACCTTGGTTAGAAGCTAAGCGTTGATGATTTCCACATTTCTTAGAAGCCTTAGAAGCTAAGCTCAGGCTGTTCCCACTCTCTCAGAAGGCTCCTCGATTCCAATGTCACCCCTACCAGGTGCATTGATGCCAATGTCACCAAGGTGCATTGATGAAGTTCTCTTTCTGTGTGGATGGTTCCTCGATTCCTCGATCTATCTGTTTGACCGACTTAGAAGCCTTACCAATACCGATTCAGAAATGAGAACTGCTGCATTCTAGGAAGAGCCCTACTTACTACCTTTCATGGTAGTTCCTCCCTTTTCCATATCCCCCAAACAACCATTGTATGGGGGCGTTCAACACAGCATTACCAGTATAACATTACCCCATTTATATTATCTATTTAGCTAGGAACCAGGAGCCTTATATCAAACCTTTCCACTTCGTACCTCGTTTCCAAACTCTTTACCCGCCTTAATAGCTCCACCTGTTAGGAATATTACTCTGAACACCCACACAACTTAGGGCCCGGAGGGCACGAATTATTTATAAAAACTTATGCGTCTGGGGAGGTTTTTTGGATCGACCAGAACTACCACTTTGATTGAATGAAGCTTTACAGCGCAAACATAGAAAAGCGCTCAATTTATTTGCGAGGCTTCGCTCCTTAAATGAATGCTTTTATTCATCTATTTGCCTAATGAAAAAATGAATTTGAGTTTGAAACTCCGGTAGATCAAACTACTTGGTGGGACCCCCAAAAAACAAGCAAGGATTTTATATATCCAAAACCACATTTGGGGACGTTTTTCGAATCGACCGGAACAACCCACCGGGTACCCCATGTGTCTGCTGCCCCCCCTTACACTTGGATGTATTTTTTACGTGGGAGTCATCCATCTTCTTGATAACTTTATTTCTTATGGTGGCTATGATGTTTCTACCCCGCCCTTATCAATCAACTTGGTGTTCTAACCTTATTTTTCAGATGGTAATTTGATAGAAGACAATTCTATATCGCGTGGGCCTTTACATATTTTAAAATATAAGAGAAAGATTTTTCTATTTAATATTATATAATATTACACTTCTTGTGAGCTTTATTTTTAGACCGTCTTTCACGACCCAACCGAGCAAGGCAAGGAAGAAAAGTGCTTCCTTCATTAACGAACTTCACGTTCGTGCTTACCTTGACTTTATCTATGTGCAATCCACCTGTTATACCAGTTTTACCAGACTTTCATTTATTTAACTAACCTTTTTTAATGCATGGATGGAGTGATACCACTTGCTTCAACCAGGACAAGGAGGCACGGAGTGGTATGCTATTAACCCTTTCCACACCTCCTACCTTACTTTGGGTTATCAACTCTTCACCTGCTAGAACTAGACCGGTTCGACCTAGACCTCTTTAGGAATGAATGCACCTAGTGTGGTGAGTCGGGACTGTCTTCTCTTTGAAGCATCGGATGGATGGTCGAGTAGAGTAGCCGAGGACTTGTTGTAGCTAGTTTCCCATGCTCCTGTGGGATAGTTGAGGAGCCAAAAGAGGGTTTACCTTTAGATGAGATCGTTTAACTGCCAGAGAACTTGGATTATGGTCCATCAGAGAGCGAGCCTCGTTGGATGGAATGGGACGGAATGGGATCAACAGAGAGAGCTGGACGGACGGGCTTCAGACACTGCCAGGAAGGACATTCTTCACACGTGCATCTTAGTCCATTGGGATTGCTATTAAACACTCCCTCTCTTTCTCTTTACCCGCATTAATTAAACCTGGAGCCAGATACCTGCTGGAATCACGTAGTAAGTGAGTTGCATATCCTTACCTTATAAGCGCCGAATTGGATGGGAGTTTGAATTGGGATGGGGTGTTAAATTTGCAAGTGAAAGGGTGGCCTTTTCCTTTGAGAGACGAGCGTGCTACTGCACCCTTGCGGATAAAAGTGATAAATTCAACAGTGAAACGTGGCCTATCAGTTGAAAGGATAGGCAAGTAAAGAGAAGAACTTAGAGGGGGCCTTTAACTGGTGTTAAATTCGCTAGTGAAAGCGTGGCCTATCAAGAGTGGGAAATTGACTAACAAGACTGGGCATCGGGAGATGATAGAGAGGTTTGAACTGACCCAACGAAGGTGGTAAATTCAGTTACAGAACTGGGCATCAGGGATCGCCTTACCTTCTCTTTCTTCCTGATCTTGGCCTTCCTTCCTTTAACTACTGGTGGGCGGGCTTTTTACTTGCGTGCGTGCTTCTTGCTCGCTGGCCGGAGGGTCCGCTTTTTCGTGGCATGACCAGATGAGGGAAGAATCTACTTGCAGAGTTGGAACCTATTAGTACTTGCTTGGTTTAACTTTACCTCATCAACTTAGTTTCTATTGCCAATTAACCAAAAGCAGGCGGAGTGAAAGACGCAAAGGTAGGAGCATCGGAAAAACTGATCTTACTAGATTATGAAAACTTGATGACTCAGTAGAGGAAGCACGAGCAGTAGTTTCATCCATTGACCCCGAAGCAATTGACCCGGGTCGTTGAGCTCCAAATCCAGCCAAATACAGGTAGTTTTGTGAATCGAGATCCTGAAGCAAGCACCCATAGCAAAGGAGGCATCCTCCCCGGTTGAAGCTGATCCAGCAGCGGATTATCCAGCACCAGAGAAAGATATAGATCCCATGACAACAATTGATCGAGATCCATCTCCAGAGCCAGGAACCAGGTTAAAGGTAGCACCCCTAGTAGTAAGAGCATAAGGTAAGAAGAAAGCATTGGGTTTATCACCATTTACCTAGGCGAAACGTGTCTTTTCCTTCTTACGGCCCTACTCCTCTTCTGCCAAATAGGAACAGCAACACAGTGCTAACCTGTAAAATGACCCATCAGTGGGTTTGAGGTCCCAATAATGAGGTGGCGCGGTTTAACCCATAAGTAGACTTCCACACGGGTTATTATTACCGTTGGATGGGCGGATTTTCAGTTCACTAAGTAGCGTAGACAGATCGAAAACCACCAGTCCTAGTTCCAGGTAGGGTAGAAGCAGCAGCAAAGGCATAGATAGTAGCAACTCACGGAATAGATAGCACCCGTTTGAAAGCTAGTTAGATGGCTGGGTTACCCCTATGCGAAGGACTTGATCAACTGGGTATCGAACTGCATTACGGGAATACTCATCTCCATCTCCAACTGGCTTGGATGCTCTTCTCCTATGATGGTCACGTCATAAAAGCCCATCCGAGTCTCCCAGCCCAGTAGAGTAGCCAGGTATTCAAGCGGAATATGCGGGGAGCAAAGCCCATAATCCAATCCAAGTATGTCAGGTGCGGAGCGTAGAATTTATCTGTAGCGATCTATTTTTACTCCTTCCTAATGGGGCGAGCGAAAGCAATCAACCACTCCACACCACGACTTACCCTCTCTGCACAACCCTAGCATTTGAAATGCTTCCTTAATAACACCATCACCACATGGCCCTTATTGCTTTTAGGGAAGGGAAAAACCCCCAAGTTCTAGCCATTGGCCGCTTCCTGCCCTACCCAGATAGGATAGCCTTCCCGAGATAGCCTTTCTACCGCAGAAGAAAAACTGAGATAGCCATTTTATCTACAGCCTTCCTTTTTTTTATCCCGCTCCGAGAGAGCCCTTCCTTTCTAGAGCCTTCCTTTCTGTTGAGTGCACCACCCTTCATTCTTTTGACGGAAGGGACCTCCATTGGATCAAGATATAAGAGTTGCTCCTTTAAAGATTGGATATTGATTAAAAGGTTAGGTCCAACCAATGAAATGTGGACTAGAGCTAGAGACCCACGTGAAATAGCCATTTTATTATTATTATTGGACCAAATGAGGGGGCCAACCCTCCTCCTTTTTCATATTGTTGTTCTTTAATTGCTTGCTTCGATCATATCCTATGTATGAGATCTTATCATATTAACAATATCTGAAAAGAGTTAAATAGGGTAAAGTACTTGCTATAGAACACACATAGTAATACTAGGGGTCTATGTATAGTGAAATACAATCTCTAATTAAGGTAGAATTTTCATGGTTCACACATGAGCTTGTAATGATGCCTATATGAATCAATGTCTTTTTTGGGGTAAACCTCTCCCTCATGTGTTATCTAAAGCAATTCCAATTTTGTTAATTTTTTTAGGTTTAGAGTATAAGGACGATTGATCTAGTGACATAATTGAGGTTATATCAAAATTATAGCAACTACAATAATGCTTACATTATCTCACTATAGATGCTTCCCCTCGTCAGATAAATAAAGAGATATTGCAATGTAATGAAAAGGCAAATTAGAACCTAATGGTATTTTAACTTAGAATCCAACAAGTGAAATCAAAGTTTTCACTTTACATAATGGGAATAGGGAAGTAGATCCCTTTGCGTAGGTGGATTAGGGAAGGACAACCCTACCCCTTCTAATGAAGGTCTCTCTTGTAGCGGGGGAAGGGAATGAGATCTCGTGAGTATAGAGAAGATAAGGTGCTTTCCTTCTTACATGGTGAAGAAAGAGAAGTTGGCTCCTTCTCTGCCACATTTGCACTATTCTTTACTTTACCTTGACTTTCCCACTTATTGGTTGGGGTGGCCTCGACCTTATAGATTAGAATATGGGGGGGAAAAAAGGGTGATTGGACAGATACGGATTAGGGAGGGGGGCATTAGGGACAACAAAGACTACCAAGACCCTTTCTGGTCCATCTTTGGTTTTCCCCGAGGAAAGAGAAGTAAGGTAAGGTAAATTCCGCGAGGTCCGGCTACACGTAGGAGTAAGTATATTACCAGGAGCCTTTTCGGTCCATCTTTGGTTTACCCTTACGCTTCCACTTAGGGTACTTCCATTCCCAGTAGGGCACCCATTGGTTCTTCTCGTTTCTGCGACGACCGGAAACTGCCAGATGCTTCTTCAACCAAACAATACAAGATAAGCGAAGGTTCTTTGTATAATAGAGAGGTGGAATGCCGCAGTTAAATATACAGCAAGGCGGCCACTTTTCCGGTTCTATCCCTCCAAATAGATTGGCAATTGGATCCTTTGAAGGGTCTTCTACATATTGGAGGGAACTGGGATGAAAGCAGAATTCCGGATCGGCGAAACCCGAAATATCCTCCCAAGTTATCTCCCATACAAAGGAAAAACCAAAATCGTAATAACCTTCGCTCCCTTCGGAATCCTACACCAATTAGGAAATTACAAATTATGGAATAACCACTTATTTCCGGGCCCGCCCCTCACCCTCCTGCGTTGGACGAGTGAATAAATCCCCTCCTTCCTAGCCTCAGTAAAGGTATAACCTTCTATTCTGATAAGTCTTGCCCTTACGTCTTCTATTTTATTAGGTATCCTCTTGGCTCTGCTCAAATCACTACCTCGCTATAGCCTGGCCTATTGTCAGCTTTGATTTGCCTATGTCTTCTGATAACAACTTGATTAATCTATTCACAGCTTTATTAATAGAGAGAAGGATGAGTAGTTCTTAGTAGTTCACAGCTTGGATTCATCATCTATTAATAGTTTTGATCCCTTGAGACTTTGCTATGATAGGTTAGGTAAGTAAGCAGGAGCAAAGCCAGTTTAAATCATTGCCAATCACTCCTCCGTCCCGTATCCAGACGATTTTGGGACAAGGTCGAATGCATACAGAACCTTCCCGTTTTTTGTTTATTTAATGGCTTAACCTAAAACCATGCTTTTAGTCTTATTTATAACCTAATCCTTAGTTTGATATGGGGGATATTTTCTGGGTGCCTTTAGAGTTACATCTCGTGAAACAGACAGGTAACACGTTGCCAACACAGCAAGAAGCAACGAGTACACTGAGGATGATTTATATTGATTGGATTGATGAAGATTTGGAGGATGATTCTTCTCCATACCTTAGCCACGAACACACAAGAACTACACGAGCCATTAACCATAAGCCTTTCCTTTAGCCTTCAGTCAAGCCCACCAAGCCAAGCCAAGCTATGACCTTAGAATTATTTTGACTATTCCCCCTGGCTAGTTCTCCTGGCTATGCCTGATTAGTCCATCCGTTGGAACCCCACTCGAATACCTATTCCGCGGGACCACCACACTATGGAGATCTTGGGTAATGGGATTGGTGCTAAGAGATCATACCCTCTTGAGGAACAGTACTTATGTGGATGTAACGCCTCTGGACCTACCTTGCTGTTTAATCCATTAGGGATGAATGAAATGAGGACCATGTTCATTTTAATATAGGGGGCTTCACCATGGACCACTCATGCTGGATGTATAACGCCCTAGCTAGGAACAACTACTGTTACCGTGTACTACATACCGGTACACCTCCTTTATGACTCAATCACTAATGGAATCCACCTAACCCACCAACCAGTTGAATCGTAAATAAACAAACTGTTTTTGTAACCCTTGCTCTTATGATCCACCACCTTTGCATACAACACCTCTGGTAACTTCAACCGGGAAGTAGCATAACAGGCGGGAAGTATATCATATTTTTTTTTACTGCTTTTCTTTCCACCTTGGCCCAGGAGGAGGATGTGTGTTACAAGTTGTGATGACCCAACATGCCCAGTTATTTACATGAACTGTTCTCAATACACCGTTCTCACCAATAGTTTATTCGTCAGTCCTTCTCACCAGTTTACATTATGGACTACTTATTAATTAAGGGGCAGTCTCTAAGGCCTTATTCCGTGGAACTACCACTCTAGTGAATGAAAAACAAGGTATTCTCCATCCGCTAAGTGATGAGTAGTATGTTAGAGTCTCTCTGCTATAGCCGATTTTATTCTTATCCCCTCTTTGGTAACTTCACACTTACTCAGCCTTGGAAACTTCAAACTATCGCCTTTTTACTTCGACCTTTTTAAGTAAACAGAAAACTTCAGACCGCCTTTTGCCAAAACCCTGAATAAGTGAGGTACGATTCTCAGGTGTTAAGCTCCAATTTATGGTAACATATTTGGTTTATTAATCATCTATAGGATCTGTGTATCCCACAGGTGTTACATACTCGCACGGGAGTATTCACCCGATTGATTGAATGGTTAAGGTAGTCGGGTTTGGTTCATCGGGGGGGGCTTCAGGTCGGAGGTTAAAATAATTTATTGGTGTGTGGGATGACCATGCATGAGGATGGAAAGTTTGTTGCTCGGATTTGTTGAGCGATGCGTTATACCAAGGTATCAGTCAGAGCTGCTCCGTTCCGACCAGTGAAAAATGCAATTGTTCGACCCGGATGGATGGGGGCCAGGGGCATACCCTATATAAAACTTCCATAAATGGCATGTTCCAGGAAGAATAAACTCATTTATGCGCGTTGGGTCATTTTTATTCCCTCAAAATGGAGGTATGGACAAGTTCAACGTAGAGATGCAATAATATCATATATTATATAAACTGCATGAAATGGAATTCTTACTATATCTAATATGTATAGGAGGTAGTTTCCTTCTCTGCTCTCCCCATTGCCATAAAGAGGAACATAATTGAAAAGACGTAAACCTAGATTGAATGCTGGATGGAAGGTGCGAAATGAATAGGTGCTGAAGCTGCTTAGTGCATAAATAATCACTAAATAAAGAGATTAGTGGATAATTTAATAAGTAATGAATAATAAAAAAATAATGCTTCGTTGAGTTTCGAGATCATTAATTAAAGGACTCGAGGAATAAGCCGGAGCCTAGCATGGTGTCAGTCCCTCGGCACGGAACAAAGTCAACGAACGTGCGTCATAGGGAGGTGCTGGAACAACAAAGGAACCGAGATAGAGGTAAGATCGAAAGCCAAATCCGAGGATAAATACGATCAGTAAAGGAACAGATCTGACAAGACAGAGATTCGTGTTCATCGGTCACGCCAGAGCATAGTATAGGATAAGGATGGGTACCGAGTCATTGATAACACTTAGTCAATCTCACTTCATGAGCGCCCGGTGGGTCACGGAGTCAATTTCCCGAATCATTTCATGCAGTTACAGGCCGCTTGTATCAACTTGTATTAAAGTTATGGGAAAAACAAAGATAAGGTTCTCCCCGGTATCATTGATGGAGTCATCCCGTATTGACTTTACCCTGCATTGGGCCATATTATTTATATGCTTACGCTATATGGAATGCCCTTAGCAGTTGAGTTATGTATTCTACTGGGGAAGGCACAGTGTGGGAAGAAGGATAAGCCAGAGGTGCTCCCATTCTTAATTCGGTATCTTTAGTCATCTCGTATTCTCGGCGGATTATTATATTCCCCCGGTAAAGGGGTGTGTCTAGGGAAGTGGAAATAGTAAAATTGAAAGAGGCTGGCTTAGCGTAAGCGGAAATAGGATCACAAGGAGTTAAAAAAGCTAATTAGAAAGAGTTTTTATTAACTCAATTTCTTTTAATGAAAAAGGCATTTGGACAAAGCATGTGAAAGTTATGCCAATTTGAATCCTGGGTACAAGACATGGTGGCAAATTGGACACTCTTATTGGCTACTCTACTCTTTACCTCCCAAGTTACCAAGAGACGAGAGAGACAGATTCATATACGTTGATGTGCTTTTTACCTCACCTGACTAGCGTGAATGCAACAAACTATGTGTCTGGCGCAGGATCCTAAACGGGTGCATCATATATAATTAGCTGTAATAAATTGCTCTTGGTGTGAAATCGCTATGACTTCACTCACTAACAGGATCATTCCCGTACCGTGTTTCGTACCGCCCCGTACCATATCGTGATCGAAAAGGTGGGCACGTTTCAATCCTTTCTGGGCACGTACAACTGGGTGGGGGCGGTAATCGTTACTTACTAGGGGATCCAACTGTCGGATCGACGGGATTGAGTGCATATCAACACTTGGCATTTCCACTGGACATGGATACTGGCTTGTGTAGATCACCACCAACCTACCTGAATCAACTAGTGGGAAAGAGTCCTTCCTGGCATCAAGTGATTGAAACCTATATCGCTGGATTGACTAGTGGAAAAGAATCCTGGGATCAAGTAACGGGATCGACTGATCGAGCAGCACATGTAGTACCAGCATGTAGTACTGGCATTGAGTGTATAAATTCTTGGCATTAAGTAGCAGCATGGAGTACCGGCATTGAGTGTATAAATTCTTGGCATTAAGTAGCAGCATGGAGTACCGGCATAGCCTCCTTCCTGGGATCGACCTGGCAATTGGTTCTGCTAAGCTAAAGAATGAACCAGGCACCTTCAGTACGTTTATCCGTAGTTTGGCGAGATGGAATCAATTGCTTTTAGGCTGAGCGCCTTTGTCCTTCCCCCCTATCCCTTCCTTTTTCCTTCTACTTATATCTATCCTTAGGCCTTTACTACTTTCATCTAACGGTTAGTTGCTACGCCCCAGTTGTAACCTACTTATTCTATTACTTTTTTACCATAGCCGCCAGTTTTGAGCATAGTGGGCAGAGGAATCAACAAAGAACGAATAACCACAGTGTCAGGTCACTATAAAAAAATAAGAATGAATGAATGGCCCGAGAATTAAAGCCTTGTGTCCTCGCCTGGGCCTGTCTTATTACATATATATATAATTAAACTATTGTGAATTGCAAAAATATTGAATATCAAGACCCTACTGGATCCAGCCAGAACCCGTCGTTCCAAAGCGGGATAAACTAGCAAGACAAGCTAGGCCACCTTTTCACTCGCGAAAATACCAATTGAAACATTTATACTTCCACTCTACAATTTATACCATTTATTTCTTGCCATGTTCGCACTATCAAAATGACCAGGTGGTCCCCAAGGCGCGTAGAATTACTCTACCTATAGGTGCCACCCTTCATAATTGAAATTCCCACCTGGGTTATCAACTGAGACATGGGCGGGGTAGCCACTAGACGTCACCTTCCCACTTGAACAATTACACTTTAAGGCATATAATTTCTTTCTAACGGGCCCCCTCACCCTTTTTTAGGGCTTATATTATTATTATTAATTATTATTAATTATTATTAATTATTAGTAATTATTATTATTAATTATTTGGGTGGTAGGGGGTTGTGCCTCGGGATAGTGGCTTCGCTCCTACCCCACCCCTAAAAAGTGAGCATAAGCTCGAAGGATAAGCTTCTACAGTCAATGGGGCTTCCCCTTCTTACTTGTGAATTTCCCACTTTTATAGTCCTTCATTTGTGGCTCCTACCCCTCTACCTAAGGCGAGTGGTTTAACGCTCCTTTACTTTGGATGAGGGCACTAGGCGCCCAGCTGTAGGAAATTAGCAAAAGAATCAAGTTATCTAAAGACAATATGCAAGTTCGGGACCCAAAATGGGGATTATGCCTACGACCCTCCCGTCTGAACAAATCTTTTATTTATATATAATGAGGCCTTAGGCCTCATTTTTGTATTTTACCCATAATTTATTCAAGCACCCAATGCATCAACCTCTGTAACCATGCAACACAGAACCAGTATCGAGCCCAGCTCCATTTGCCTCAATCCAATGGATAAAAAATATATCAATCGATTGTATCATGGATAAAAATATTGTGCATGTGAATGAAAAACATGATGCCGTGCATAGTTAATCTCAGTATGCGATAATCCCATATGATATTCATGTAGAAACATATAACCATGAACATGAAGGAGAATTAAATAAATCAAAGTTTGAATAAGAGAGATTCACGCGAATAAGAGAGATCGCTCCTGTGCACGGGCAAATGAGCTCTTTGGGAGGGGCCCCCTTGAAATGGGACCATGCGCTGCTTATAAACCTATATTTGAAGCAGATGGTAGCTTGTTTGAGTGCAATCGCTGAAAGCCAACTACTGCTACAGATCGGTACCTAGAAGATTGCGTGAGTAGAGGAGATCGCATTATGCAGATCGTTGAGAAGGCGGTAAGAGGTAGATCACTTTTGCCTTTATATTATTCCAACATCGCTGGAATAATATTTGTTTCAAATTATTGCTAAAATTGGAAGCAGATTTTTGAGTGAATGTGTAAAAAAGCACCCCTTAAATACAGAGTTTTATTGTGGCTGGCATTGTGTAATAAAGTTATTACATGGGGCATTCTCCAAAAGAGAGCCTGGCAAGGGCCAGGTTCTGTGTCCTATGCAAAGCTAATGAGGAAACAATCAAGCACATTCTTATGGACTGCCCCTTCATAAAATAGGTGTAGTTCGAAGGATCAAAGATGGATGGCTGAAGTTAATAGGGGTAGGTAGCCCCTCATTCTATCTATCTATTTTGGTTGAACCCACCATACATATGGCTATCTTTCTCTTGCTTGTCGTTCATTATTATATTAGATAACATCTTCTTCCTTGGCTTTCCCATGCATGATGGTTGTGCTCGATGGGATTGGGGAGTGGGCGCGTAACGAACGAATGATAGGAAAATATAAATAGAAAGTGTAACTTGCATGTGTCATATTTGTATTTATCGCTTTCTCGCGTGAAGGGCTGGACAATCAATATTTAGGATGGGCCTTGCCTATATATATGGATATAGTAGGTGAGTGAATAGGTTACGTCTGCTTTGCTGGCAATAATAGTGCCTCCCGCCCACCAAGCCAGAAATAGGGAAGGATGAGGTAAATCATGGGGATAGGCCCTTATGGGTGGATGGGTCTCAAATACCTATATCTTCCTTCAATAAATGCCCATGTATAATAGTTGGACCAGCTTTTTGATAGGAATGGAAGGTTGGTGTTCCTATAAAATGCTGGTATTCTCCCGGCCGGTGTGAAGAATGA
>Ga0233342_1000372_pt1 | contig 12242 bp, 4 predicted proteins | sample GEONDECOMP273_FD_180706 | JGI IMG/M metagenome (GOLD analysis project Ga0233342, IMG submission 180706) | Leaf litter microbial communities from Shasta-Trinity National Forest, California, United States - GEON-DECOMP-273 | ecosystem: Environmental > Terrestrial > Plant litter > Unclassified...
CATATCTAACTCCCCATCGAGGGCTAATCTAAGTCCCATGTTTTAGACCCTCGACCCTACCTCCTCGATTACTGTTACGGAACAAAGGGTTCCCACCTGGGCTTGGTAGACTAATAAACTGCTTGGCTTGGCTGAACGGTTCGGAACTAGAAGAATTAATATGCATTACTTACAATGCACCTTTTGAGTATCATTGACCAACAGAAGATAGATAGGCACATGCATGGGGTCATTCACGCTAGGGGGATGGTTGTTACCGTTGATCTCAAAACGTTTCAAACCGCTTCATTCTTTTCTTTCTCTATGAAATTATAGGATTAGGCCTTAAGAATAAATCTCATTGGGGCTATCTCACCGGAACTCTAATAGAATGGGTTTTCCAATTTATCTTGGCCTAAACTGGAAAGATCCTATTTCCTATGTTTGCTCCTCTCCCTCCTTCGTTGGGAGAGCGGCTTAACGCTCCTGGGAATACCTATTTCAACGGGTACAGAGACTATTGAAACTGCTGTTAGGTCCTCTTTAGGCGCTATCTATGAGAATCAGTATAAGCTTTAAACCCGCTGGAGCTCGTTGCTAACGCACCTTACTTCGACCCATTATTTTTCTATTATTTGCTAGTGTGACCAATTAAACCCAAACATAGATGACTGATACCTTCCACCTTACTTATTTACCTACCTACCTTCTGTGGTTACCCAACCCAGCTTCCCGTTATTGACTCCTACTTGGTTCCTATTTGGAGCACTGCGGGAACCCTAACTTATACTGACATGATTTCAACCAAGACTGCTGACATTTAAGAAGCAGGTCTAATCTATATATGAAACTTTCTTCATTTTGGAACTAGGTTTATATATAATACTGTTAGAATAATTATATGAAAAACAGGTCCCGATCAACCCATATCATGCTCAGTAGGCCCTCCCTAGTATTTAGGCCAGGTCAATAAGTATACTTTGTGATCCCAAACATATACGGAGGTTTTAACTGCGCGAAGCTCTCTATGCGTCATTCAACTTTCACACTTATCTTATGTGAGATACTAGTGGGATACTCGACTTTATTGGCTCCCGGGCTCGGCAGTTTAGCTACTTGCTTGGCAGCTACTCAACTACGCTACTCTACTTGGATGCTCGGGCTGGAATACTTGGAGCCGCTACCAGTTCTATAAAAAGGTCTCATTCACCATTTTTTGCTAATCAATTTGCTCTTTATTTTTGGGAGAATAAGGAAAAGTTTTTCATCATCAGATCTATAAAATGATTTTATATTACTGTACTATGCCCTTTTATATAGGTTACTATGATTGCCAGGTGGTTATTCGCAATTTACGGTAGGAGGAAAGCAAGAGGCAATACAAGTAGTGAGGCAGTCAATGTAAGGTGGGTAGTTACATTTTACTCTTGGATGGGAACCAATGGGGGAGGAGGACTCCTCTTGGAGGATGTTTTGACACTTATTTATTAATGCACAATATTACTTACGATGCTATGCACCTGTTTTGATAAGTTGCTAAGCGGCGGATAATATCGTATATAATAAAAGCACCTCCTCTTGGGAAACTCAGCAAAATGCTCCTTGGAAACATCCTTCCTTGCTCAACTCATCCCTACAGAATTTTCACTATCCCTTGTAAACTTTATCTGGGGGATTAGCCTTGGGAACCTCCTACATTTTTACTAGCCTTTGTCAATGCCCTATACCCTTGCCTCTCCCCTCTGCCTTGGGAATAGCCTTTGGAACCTATCATAAAATCTACAGCTTGGGGTTGGAATATACTTCGGAAATAAGAGGACTTTACTTACACTATTACAGAATAATGCCTCAGTCCTATAAACTCCGAACGAGCCTTGACTTACACTTTAAAGCTGCATGAACCACGAAGGACGTCTTATGGATGTACGCTTTTAGTCTGCTTCCTCTATGCTTACTGTTGTCTGCTTTATGGTGTCTGCTACATACCTGTATTAGAGCTCCCCTCACACGCTTACGGGAGGGATAAATAGATAGTTGCTTCCTGCAAGTGGCCTTATTAAGGCTTCTTTTGTGGCTTGTAGACGTTCCTCCATCCGCCCCATTACGCTTGCTTTCATTATTTAAAATATTGCTAGACCCCTTGCCCGATGCGGACAAGCGACTTCGTTCCTTGATGTTTTGGAATGAATGATCGCTATCGCTCATAGAGCACGTTGTTCCTTTGCTTCCTGAATTTACCATCTAGATAGGTCTTATAGCTCTTGTCTTGAGAGTTAAATAAAGCCTTAGAGTGAAAGCCTATGGTCCCTGCCAGTCAGTACAGAATAATAAGCCCTATTAACGCCTTCTTTCTTAGCCCTCTGGACTACTGCCCGCCCTATTGGATTGATTGATTGATCACTGGATTTATAGATTTAACTGAATGAATGATTCTTAAACTCTTTTATTTAAATTGGCTAGCGTTACCCCTAATGGCCCTATAAAACCAACCCCAAATATATCCCAATAATGTATGTTTCTCTCTGAAAACCCCCAATGATATTAAGTGTATTTTCTCCCCATGTTTTAACTATGTATTTTCTCTAGCTTTGCCCATATTTACACCTATTGGACCTGGACACCTAGTACCCCCATTGGATGGATGAAATGCTTTATAAGCCCCAGAAGAGTACCTGGGAAACAAGCCTAATTAAGCCCCACCACCCAGTAGTGCTAGATAAACAAGCCTATAGAGACCATTCAGTTAGTTCCCCTGCCTGGACCCCTATGAACTGGACTAGCTGAAGTCTTTCTTATTAGCCCTATGGACACTACTAGCTTTAGTCTTACCAGGGCATTACTAAAAAGAGGAACCTAAGAGCTACAGATGGTTCCGCGTATATGGGTACCCGCCTTTTTTGCCATGCAGATCTACCGGTGGAAGACCCATATAATAACCATGTATTGGGGATCTAGGTCCAGCGGATCGAGATCGAGTTGCCCAAGTTGTTTATCCAATTCCAGAGTATCTAGATCCAAAGCCAGCATTTTACCGAGTTTACCAAATGAAACCAATTAAAGTAGTAGTAAAAATTACATTGAATAAGAGCTTAGTAATGCGAGTGGTTACAGTGTATGGAAACCTTATTTTATAGGTACAACTTTCGATCTATAGTAATGGCAATGGCGGGCGTTGGCAAGTACAAAGTTGTGGTGAGACCATGCCCACCACCCAGTGTTTTTGACAGACTCCTAGCTCTACAGAGCTGTGCTTAGCATTTTTTTAGTGCGGAGCTCCTCTCCTTTTAGTCGAGCTGCTTCGCAACCTCTATGCGCGAGTTAAAACATAAATAGTATAAAAAGTGCAATATAATTTGTAGATATACGTTTCACTTAGTGTTGAGAGAATTGCCTATAACTAGTAATTTGTTTCCCTAGTGGAGGTGGTTGACACCGACTTCAGTGAATTGAAGTTCATGGCTTCTGCGGAGACTCGCTTGCATCTCTATGTTTTATTGCAAATATATATATATATATACGCCCTGGCTAAGAAGAACTCTAGTCTCATTTAATATACTCTATTGCATATCTACGTCGAACTGTGCCGTAGTGCAGCTCACGGAAATGGCTTAGTGATCCTCGCGTACCACCTGCTTTCGGATTGATCCACAGAGGCACTACCTTACGCGGATAAGAGAGCTTAGAGGGGGGCCTTTAAGATTAAGATACCGCTCGCCTGGCACTTTTACTACTGAAAGGGTGGAAAAGAATAAGGCAAGTCATAATATTTGTTATACTATCTTTAGTTACCAAAAGAAATGATACGCGCCGATTGAGGTGCGCCACTCGACCAAAGGGAGAACATGTTTTGACTCTTATAGGTAGGAGGACAAGGGTTTTAACTCTTACAATTACCAGTTAAAGTAAATTTCCAATATGCTATGCTACCTTTATTACTTAATTTCTCCTATACTCAGCCCGTCTTATTACTACTATATGCCTACAGCAGTTAGTACGTATTTTCCCTACTACAGTAACTCGATAGGCCAGAGCAGCAGGAACCATACAAGCAAGCAATAAAGCATTAAAGCCGCCTTTTTACTTTACCAACCATCGCCTGAGCCAGTAACCCTAGTATAGGGGGGGGGAGCAGGAGAGCCTGAGCCAAGTCCCAATGAATAAATATCTTATTCTATTCTTTCCCAGCCCTGTAGAGTTTAATTAATCCAGTAGATATAGACATGTCAGCTCACTTCTTATATCTATATATCCAAATGTGGTTTCTTTGGATTCTTTTTAGAGAACCGTCCCGTGACACATGCTTGGCCTCGCTTCGGTGAATCTAATCACTTTTTAGGCATTTGGTAGAATATTTTTTTTAGGAAAATATAGAGTGTTTGTAAGCTCAGTTTTTTGTTAAATTGTATTTAGGTATAATTCACTTTTCAAATATTTAGCTCCTAATAAGTTCCTTTTTTCATTTCTTTTGTTCCTTTTCTCTAGCTTCTTCCTAAGTGTTCATAAGTCCTAACCTTCTACTCTTTACCTGTTTCCCTTATATTGTATAATTTTTTATAGAGGTCTTATCTCTAGGGCAATAATGGTGAATTACTTTCTGTATGCCTAGTAGGGGGGATATTGCTGATAGGTTAAATATTCCTTTCCTCTATTGTAACCTATATGAAAAGCTTAGACCCTTATTCCTTCTTAGGTTCTGTATCCTATAGCTTATCTCTCCTAAGCTCCTTGCTAAGCTTATACTAATCTCTTCCTTGTATCTGATATAGTTAGGGTTTTACTCAGAATAAAAAGAATACAAGAAAGGCAAACAAGAATACACTAGACTAATACTTCTTTACAATACTCATAGTACTTTTGTCTCTTGACTAATAACGAAGAATAAATAAGACCTTAGTTATTTAATCCCTGCATAAGTACTGTAGACTGAGTAATTTATTGCAATTGTTGTTCCTAAGTGTGATTCCTTTTGTTTATTAAAAATAGGGCTCTATATTTCTGATAGACTGTATATCGTTGGTTACGATTCCTTTTCTTGTGAAGGAAAGTCTCCGCAATTCTTTTCTCTCCGCTTGTATCTCATATTTATAATGTTCCATATCCCACCTATTACTATTTATTCCTCAGATAAATAGTATCATATTCCTAATCTATTCTAATCTTCCTTATAGAGTCTAAGCTAGTATAAGTGAAGTTTGATCAGTATAATATCATTATTATAAAACAATAGTTCTATTTTATTCACCGATGAAAGAGTTCTAGTTGAGTATCCGCAGATCCTGATTGTGTTTCTAATGATAAGTTATATATTTGTGAGGATGCTAGGCATAAAGGTAAAGAAATGGTAGGTTTCGCAATGAAACCCCAAAGTGAAGGCGGTGTGTAAGTAAAGTCTAAGGAGTTTGTTTGTACGTTAGTTGATGTTATTGTTTCTGTTGCCTCGTGGTTTGATGAATAAGATTCAAGTTTTAATATTATTGCAACCAACACTACCTACATACAATGGCACTGTAGAGGCATAGCTCATTTGGGCACTGAAATGGATTTTCTTATTACTGAAGAATGACATTTCCCTATGACAGGCAGGATGCCGTCGATTGCTTTCGCCGCTTGCTGGGGGAGGAACCGAGCGAGGGCTAGTCAATTAGCTGACCGAAGGCTGGTATAACCTGTTGGGCAAGAATGTTTAGGTAGTGGCTAGAGGATAGTGTTGCTATAAGAAACGGTTGGCACGTTAGGCTTTATGAATCAACTATGTGACCGAGTCTATGTGTACTAGTGGGCACGTCGTATAGGTCACGTAGAACTTTACACGAATACCTCCTTCCTGGCAATCAGAGTGTATATGCAGAATGTGCAGCTCTACGTTGTAGCTCAATGAATACTCCTCCCTCATCGTGTAACCTCATCTAACCTCATAGTGTAACCCTCACTCTACGTGATGTACCTCTACGTGTAGCTTAGGAGTAGCCGCATTGAGTAACCCCTGTGCATTAGTCCCCTTCCTGTGAGTAGTCCCCCTCCCCGTGATTATATGTAGGAACCATGTGTTCCGTATCGGTAAGTGAAAGGGGATTAGTGAAAGGGTAATGGGGATTGGGCCCTGGAAGTGTACCAGGCCTTCCTGGGTGAGTGTGAAACCCTGTTTGTTATGTTGAGTATCCTAAACAGGTGCATCATAAGTAAGTAACGCATCGCCATGTCATCCATTCCATGATCCAAGCAGAGTATCCAAGCCAAGCAGCCCAACCGAGCAGCCCAGCTCAGGATCCCAGTCAAGCCAAGCCAAGCAATTACTGGAAATTGGGAACGTGGTTATTACAACCGGCTCTGATCGACTAATGACAATCCTGGATCGATAGCGAGATCGAGCACCAGCATTCATTTAGTACCGGCATTTAGTACCGTAATTGAGTCCTGGATGACAACTGTAACTTACTAGAGCTTCTAATTCCTGCACTGACTGACAAGAGTTCTATCCACTGATTGTATATCATAGGCACTTATTGTATCCAGCCCAGTCCGATAGCCCCAAGCCGCATTCACTTTGCATTCCCTTACATCCGCATTACCGCTGTCCCCATTAACTGGGATACGTACGGAAGGTTCCTACAATGCGAGGGGAATTATATACATGCTGATACTCTGACAGATACACATTGAGAGTTAGTTACACGATGATGTGACTGAGCTTCGATTAGGTTTCCACGATGCATGTTAACTTCGATTTTGATGCGCAGGCATTGGCAGCAATAGCGATAGAAATAGCGATGGCGATTAGCACAATTCACGATGTAAATAGCGTCACAACGGCAGATAGATACACATGTTACACTATCTTTTAACCTGCCTTGTATGCTTTCCGTTCTATCTGATTAACCCCGTTAAACCAGGACATACACTTCGACTGGTACTTAAACTAGTTATGCTACTGATGCTAGAGAAGCTGGATCTACTGCTTCATTTAAATAAACCACTGCTGCTGAGCCAACCGGATTCGATCAGTAAGTAAGAGCTAAGATCTTGTAAGTCGTATGGCCTATTGAACTGGTAAATTGGAAAGTGAAAAAATGGCCTTGTCGATGGTAGATTATCCTCTGTGACCTGGCCTTATATAGAGTCGCTTCTAATTGAAATAGTTCAAGGAGGATAAACGACCGCTTTGGGGTAGGAGCCCAAGAGGTGGCGGGGAATTATAGAGGGTCGGAGACAACTTGCCAAGGAAGGGAGATTGGGTAAGCCAGATGCTTCGCAAACCAACCATATGAAGAGTAAGTAGTCCGGTGCATTCCGTTGCACTTTCATAACCCTTGCTAAGGGGCGCACTCCGCGTTGATGTCTGATAGCTTTGATAGTAATGGCTGGATTTACCACTACCTCATCCATCAAGTATAACGGGGCAAATTATAGTATAGCAATGAACATCGGCGAAATAATACTAGGAAATATGGTCCAAATAATATCTATAGTAGGTAGTTCCTTCCATGAACAATCCTTTGCGGGAGCTTTTAGGTCTGTCGCTGGCTACGCTGCTTACTATGCCCCTGCCTTTCTTCCTGCTAAAACAACTGCTATTGGTGCTTTTGCTCGGCTACCATCTACCTTTTAATCCGGATATGAAACTACTGAGACTGGATGAGCATAAACTGAAACTAATGATTAGAGCACTCAAACTAGCTTTGTTGCTGGCTGTGGCGTAGCGTAGCGTGGCTCGGTTCCCTTTATTGGTGCTGCTACGACGAGATCATAAGAAATAATGATTAGAAAAATAAGTGATCCTAAAAGGAGGACCATGGGTTTTCTGAAGGAGTTAACGGGCCGATTGGAACGGGTTGCTCCTTTCGACCCTTCCTCTAACGGAAAGCAGTATTGTTTCCTTCGATCAATCCCTATATTTCTTTCTTAAACGAGTCAAGGGCGTGGGAATGGAAGTGCTTTAGATCGAGGAACAGATGCGGTGGACCGCGGCAGGTGGCGATCCCTACTATATTCTAATTAGGAGTTGGCTATTATATAGAAAAGACTCGATCCGGTCAGCAAATTTTATATATATATATAAAAGGAAGCACCTACGGGTGGGGGAGAAGTTAATAGATTTCGGTGGCAATCCCTTATTATATAGGCGGCTAATCTATGAGTCAGCCAAGCGGGCAGGCATGACCCGTGCTTGCTGGTGATATCAGGTGGTTAAACCCCCTACTATTCTTATTGCGTCTGAATGCAGTCTTGTTGTAGCTATAGGTTAGACACGCGCGCGGGCTATCATCATTCGTCTCGATCTAAATAATGCAACTCGCCAGAATCATAATAGGGGCCCACTAAAACCAATCCTGATATCTGGTGCCTAACCCTAATGCATTAGTCGAGATAGGTGAGATGGCTTTATAAGCAACTCCCTAAATAAAAAGAATAATAAGCCATTTCGTTCATGATTGTTGAGCAAACAGAGTCTTGGCTGGCAATATACTAGATTGAATGGCCGAGCCCAAAACAAGCTAGGGCGGTTAGCCTGTATCGGAAGCTGCTGGTGCCGCACACTTGCTTTACAATTCTTATGAAAAGAAAGGGCAATTTCCTTACCGCCTATGCATGCGATCCCGGCCCGGGCTTTCTTCTATAAATGAATGACCCGCTACGAATTAGAATAGTTAGAATAGTGGGGCATTAGTGTTGGTTAGCTTTGGACATCAAAGGAATTGGGGGAACCTGGCCCTATATTAATTAATTGCCAAGCCTATCTCTAGTTCCGCAGGCACGCCTCTATTTAGATAAAGCTCGGGAAGGGATTTATCCATAAGGGATGAGGCCGGATCAAAGAATGGATTTGGACATGCCAACTTATTAGTCCACTCCACGTAACAGACTGCCCTATTATTATTTAAGGTGCAGGGCGACCCAGTTATAATCAAATTTTAAAATTCTTATAATCATTATTCCAAATATATTGAAAATTATTTTTTTTTTTTTTTAATTCATTATATTAAAAGGCTAGATGCTCCTAGATACCATACCACCTGACCTCCACCCAGTCGTCTCAGCGATGATGGATTATGGGGGATACTGGGTATCTGGTAGATACTAGTTACAAGCTGAAGCCGCCTTTTAGGTCCTGGAGTATGACCTAAAACTGCTTCTTATTGGTGAAAAGCTCCTCTTCCTTGGACGTAAGGAAACAGGTTACCCAAGACCCAGAGGCATCTGGCAGGAGTGGAAGTCTGCCCCCTTATTCCCCCCCTCTATCTAGTTTCAGTGAGGTAAAGGTGCCCTATAGTCCTCTATTTTTAGGGGATATATTCGCTAGCTATGTTACTGGATCAAGAGGAATATATTCGCTTTGTAATTTGATACGTTGCTGGCTCTCGAGCTGCTCCCAACTATGCTCAAGCCGCTATTGAACCTGCTATTTTAACCCGCTGCACCATTACATCAAAGAGATCCATTATCTGAGGCAGGCCGGGAGCTAATAAAGATTCCGGTTATTCATTCGGTGAGGCCTAATTAAACCAGCAACTATAAAGCAAAGCAGCCTTATACAGACTAGGTTTGAACTACTTCCAAATTCAACTAGGTTAGACAACTAGGCAACTTATTATTTCCCCGTCTCTCCGATGCTAACATTTTCCCAAATGACTTAACTCGTGCAAGCAACTGGGTTCACTTCTCCATTACCAATTACTCCGATGTTGACTATTTATTGAACCCATCCAGAACGAGAAATACTTTTTTTCCACCCTTTTATCGCTTTTGAAAGATTGGTACCGACTCAATAAATGAAATTGACTTTCTTAGGAGGAGGTTTCGCAGGATCCAGAGCTACTAGCCAGAAGCCTCTTTCCTTCTACGCCTACAGCTAGTTGTTAATACATATATAATAGACTCGACCCTCTCTCTTTTTAAGCAAGGCAAAATCGGAGCTCTTCTTATTTCTTTTTAAGCAAGGCAGAGTGTAGCCGTTACTCCATTGATTTTAGGGCTAACCATTTTCAAAGGCCCTGTTCAAACTATGAACCTAATCCTTAATAGTAGGCTCATCAATCTACCTTTTGGTTTACACATTACCTCAATGCAGAGAGACTGTTGCCTTACCCATAATTTCCATGTGTTCCACCCCTGCCTTCACTATGTTCAGGCCAGTTGTAACGTTACAAGTTGGGCAAAGCTAACCAAACCTCGAATATATATATATATATATATTCCGCACCGATCACATCCTTAGCTACCGCCCCAATATCCCCCAACGAGAGGGAAGGCGGCTCCTAACACCGCGCCAGAGAAATGATTTTCTTGTTTGCTGGCCGGGAAGAGCTATTCCCATAAGGTCGGTCCGGTCATTGAGTAGTTGCTTGCTTTCGGGTGGGTCTGCAGCTCTGCTTTGTTCATTCAGCTTGCTGGGGTGCGCGGCTGTACGTACCAGGCGTGGGTAGGGCCATTATGATAGGTCCGCTACTAATGAGTGGGTAGGGTATTAACTCGACTTCCTTGTTGTTCCGCCCGAACCCGCTGTCTCGTGCGAAGGCTATTCAATCAGCTACGGGCTACAGGAGACCGCTAGGTAGCCCTAGGTGCTTACCATCTGCACTAGAGTGTTCATGCTGTCCGTTGATGGGGCGAGATACCTTTCCCCAAGTATGAGCTCAGCAGCGCAGACCACCACATATCAGATTAGGCGGTAGACTAAAAGTGGTAAGAGACATCTCATGATGTCATCCCAAGTATATGTTTAATAATGAGATAGGGTTATCGGAGTGGGTGGGCAGATGTACGTCTTGTTTTTCTCTTTAGACAGGAAAGGATACAAAACGGATAGTGGTTACATATTCTCATGAGATTAGCAGGGTCGGGTGTAGGGTGAAAACTAGCCCTAACGAAGGGAAAAGTTTGAATTTTACAGGTAGTGGGTACGCGTTCTAGCCAACAAAACCAAAATGAGCATATCATCTGGAGTATAATGTCCGGCCCGTGTCGATCAATCGGTTCATTCTGATACTAACTAGTAAGGGGTGGGTGCTCAAGCAATCAAGGCAAGTTAAAGCAAGCACTTCAAGCAAGCTGAAGCAAGTAAGTTCAAGCAAGCTAATATGGAGTTATTAATTCTTTGTTTTTATAAGCTTATGCCCGCTTCGTTGTTATTGGTCCCTTTATTCGATCCTTTCAATACAGGTTATTTGATTCGGTCCCTTTCATACGGACCTAGTCATACGTACCACCTAGTCTATTTGTTCCTTCCTTGGACGTCTGTAAAGTTAGTGTTCATTCAGTAAGAGCTCCGTTCTAAGCGCCAATTGTCACAGTGGTTGTTGGTCCATGTCTATCTCTATCGCACCCTGAAATCCTGATTCGTGTGTTCGTATCGTGGATGGATCATATGTATCGGTGTCCGGTTAAAAAGCAAGCAAGTTCAAGGGAAGCAAGAAGCGGTGGTAATGCGGTTTTATTCGGTCCCTTCCTTTAATCCTTTCTTACTTTAATCAATACAGGTCTCTTTATGTCTCTATTCGGTTCCAGCCCTCCTTTGGTGGTTTTTGGACGGGACTGGCTGGCACGGATTGATTGAATTGCCTTGCGATATGTCGTGTTCAACGTAGAACCGGTGGCACCTCCTGGGATGCCAGTAGTTGGATGGCAAGAAGCATGTCCCTGGCTAGTAACATAACCACATAGTAGGCACCAGACCAAGTAGTATAGTTACCAAGAGCGGATTATATTAGCCCAGCTCGAGCATCGGGGCACCTGCTACTAGTGGCAGGCTTTCTTAGGCAGATTAAACGTCTGTATGGCAACATCGTATAGGAACACGTCTATATAGGGCCATATCCTATTTTAACATGCAAGTTCAGGTGTCATGGAGAGAGAGCTCTGGCCGGAGACCCAGTGGTGGTTACAGCAGCAGAGCCAGCTAGTAGGGACCTTGTCAACGTAGAAAGGAATGGATACTAGTATTGTATATGAACACGTATCTTTGGCCATATCGTATATGAGCAGCTATTAAGATCCAAGCAATGACTACTGGAGACATCATATATTATGAACGATTTGTTGTTTATGGCTTACAAGCAAGTAAGTCTCTATGTGACATCGTGCCAGGACTGGAGAGCCATGGCAACATCATATAGGAACACGTACGTAGGCACCAGACCCAAGACCCAGTAGAGTAAGCGGAGTCTATGAACCCAGCTCTGGAGCCGGCACCAGGCCTTAGCCGTCGTGAATCTCCAGATCTTGCTCTAGGTTTTTTCAAGGGAGCCAAGTAGAGCCAGCCAAGGTAG
>Ga0233342_1000373_pt1 | contig 12221 bp, 6 predicted proteins | sample GEONDECOMP273_FD_180706 | JGI IMG/M metagenome (GOLD analysis project Ga0233342, IMG submission 180706) | Leaf litter microbial communities from Shasta-Trinity National Forest, California, United States - GEON-DECOMP-273 | ecosystem: Environmental > Terrestrial > Plant litter > Unclassified...
TGGGCAATCTGGAAAAGAAATTGAACCCTATTGAAACGACCGGAGTTGGCTAGGAAAAATCTAGTGCAACTCCGATCCAAGCGACCGGAGTTGGCTAGGAAAAATCTAGTGCAACTCCGATCCAAGGAAAATGCATAATTACATATATAAAGAATTACTACAGTGACCTAGTGCCTTTGCCTCGTTTCCATCCCTCTTGTAAATGAAAAAGTAAAAAAAAATTTGTTTTGCCCGCAGCTGAATGGGTTCCACCTGAATAATCTGAACAGGGTGTTTCTCCAGGACTATAATTAAGACTTGGTTTCGTGTTTGATTAATAAAGACTTGAACAATTATTATTTAATAAGATGAAAAGTCTGATTATAAGGATCGAGAGCCAGGTTCGGACCCATAGGCGGCTTATTATCCAATTCCTGTTATTCATCAATTTATGGCATCCCTGCCTGTTCCAGCTCCTATCAGTAGTGTGGATACTTTTGGTATGGTACATTGAGAGTCATAAATATTAGATCCAGATTTATTTATATTTTTACCTTTATATTATATATATATATTTATATATACAAAAATTCCCTCTATGTTGTTTACTCAAATGATTCTGTTGTTTATGAAAATGTTTCATAATAAGTTTTGAGCTAGAGCAAAGACTATAAAGGCAGCAGCTCAAGGTCCAGCAGGAGCAGTTCCAGATTCAGTTGAAGCAGTCGAAGCAAAAACATATAGCCTCTTAGTGGCATTCTTTCCTGTCTCAGATGAAGTTTACTCTATTGACCATAATAAAGAGTCTCATTCTATCCTAGTATGTACCCTAGTAGATTATATAGCAGGTCCTAAGTAGTCCTAGCACCACTAGCAGATCGAGGAGCATCTCTACTAGCAGCAAGACCAGAAGTAGAAGTAAGCCAGACGCAGCAGTTTTTATGAGTATACCTTCTTGTATCAGATCAAGATCCAGAGCCAAAAGTAGTTTATGTTATATATTTTTCTGTAGATCCCGAAGTAGATGGAGCAGTTAAGAGAGCAAAGCCAGATAAATAGTAAGTAGAGCTGGCTAAAGAAAGCTATTATTATCCTGTGGAGGGTTTTGGCACGAATAATCCATGGCCTTTTCTTAATTAAGGCTTGAAATACTTATTAATTGAGAAGCAGTAGTTTCCGTTAATGACTGCTTATAGCTTTTGATGAGCGAGATCCTGGTTCTTACGTTCGTGATTGTGGAGCAGAGTATTATACTCATTGTAGATAGTCTGACTTTTTATAGAAAGATCAATAAAAAGGCCCGGCCCAGCGTAAAGGGCAAGGGAAGCAACACCAATTGAAGTTCCATTACGAGATCAAGACCTTGCAATAAGGCCAAGGCCGTTTTGTGGAGTAGATCCAGTTGATGAAGCACCGGTTGTGAGTGGGAGTAATTTAGGTTATAAACAGTCTAAGCTGTAGTATATCCAGTTTAAAAAGGCATAAATAGATACAGATATAGTAGCTTATCCACTAGGGCTATCACCAAGACCACCGTGTTGGCTTGTTAGTCCGCCAGCATCCGCACCACTAGTAACAGAGCAAGCAGCAAATATAGTAAAATACAGAGCCTGTAGCATCCCTTCCATCCGTTAGATAGCCCGCTAAGTATAGAGGCGATTCAAGAGTCATAATAGTATCCTGGTAGCTTTGGTCTTTACACAGTATATCCAACAGTGAGCGTCACGAACACCAACTATAGAAAGGAGGGGAAGGGATAAAAAAAATGTCTGGAACGAACCTGCTGGATATACCTGATAGGAATAACAAACTCTGCCTAGAGCCGAAAGAAGACAAACCATACTCTGCTTTGGATCACTATACTTCGAATCGGTTCCTTATAACCCATTATTTTAAGCTAGCCACTGAATGACTTAATGAGCCCAGCTCTTAACGCGTGCGTGTACACCTCCACTGTCGGATTCATATTGACGTAGTACACGATAGAACAAGCTCTAAGTTACTCCCCATCTAGTGGTAGATTATAATAACAATGTACGAATCAATTCGCCCTTTCTATAACAAGAGCTTATAGTAGCGAGGTGGGGAGGGCGTAACGTCGGATAGATACATTCGTGAGTCAAATAAGAGTCTCGCAATAAATCTATGTATCTGTTCTGCCCAGGATCCATCTGCCCTCACTATAGATAGGGTTTATAGCGACCATAAACGCTCATGGAGCTTCTATTCCAGTGCTTACTCGACCCGCTCTTTTCATTCTGGAGCACCTTTAAATTAGATGCTTTCAAATACATCGTCTTGCACTCTTATGGTTGGAATAGAAAAAAAGAAATATATTTTTGTGATACATTTGTATATGATCGGCCAGTTATTATTGTATGTAATGTCGAGCTGGAAGCAGCAAGCGCCATCATTGAAGGAAACCCTTCCCCCTGGACCAGGAGGAATAGGCCAGCAGTACAGTAAAGCTAAAGGGTCATTACTAGAAGCTCTAGTCATTGCTGCTCTAGCTAGCCATAAGGTCATTTACATAAGGTCATTGCCGATAGACACTAGTTGCTACCAGAAGTTGATGCGCTAAATGCCGGTACTCAATGCTGGTTACTCCGCTGGTATCTTCTTTCTGGTATATATATATTATATATGCTTATTATTAGATGCCGGTGATACACTAGGTGTTTATACTGGTACTTTATCCCAAGAGGTTAGCCCTCGCGGAGATCCAGTCATAGCTGGGATGGGATAAGCTACTCGGTTTGGATACTATATATAAGTTTCACCATAAAAAACAACTATACTCGGGCTACTCCACAGGGCTACTCGACTGGGATGGCCGCTGCATTAGACTAGACTATTTTACCAAGCTACGTATAGCTCGTCTAGCTCGCGGAATATAGTATTATAGTTAGCGCAGTGCCCCTCATGGCATAGAGTGTGACCTGAACCTTACCGTGGCAAATTTATTCGTTAATAAGAAAGTGCCTATGGCACGCCAGCACGAATCTCTCTAATATACAGATTTCAAATGTCAATTCCTATAGAGCTATCTAGACCCGAATAGCTAGGCATAGGCAAGCGTTTTTTATCTCTCAACATCTATTAGGCTTCTCTATATCATCGTATGAATTATAAGATAGAATTTGCCATATGGAAAATCTCTCATTCTATCCTATCTAGCGACCATGGCGAAGTAAATTGATAGATACGGTTGGTTGGGGCTGCTGCTCCAAATTGAGAAAAGCTGCTGCTTGACTCGGGCAGTAGACCAGGTTAAGGTACAAGGTTGGGGTTGGAGCAAGTAAAAGAGGGTTCGGATGCTGCGTTCGTTATAAACACTTCTAATGAACTTTCGGTAATATATAGGCGGGCGCCTGCCTCATCGATTTCAGTGCGAAAGCTAGCTTAGTCTGCTGCTTCAGATGAATATACTGGGTGTATTCAGTTCAGATTGATCAATATACGAATATACAGAAGCTCATCTTGTGGATTAGTCTATTTGCCATCCTTCCCCACCTAAGGCTCGAAAGTATCTTTAAATGGGCATATTTGCATGCTGTAGCGCCGACCCATTTCATGCGGGTTATCCCTGAACCTAAAACCCATCCAGCTGCTTACCCATCGATCCATCCAGCTTAGTGGTAATAAATAAGAAGGGTTGGTAAATAGTAATAGTGCAAACAAAGCATGATTTAAACAAAAGGTGTTTTATCTCCCTCCCCTCCTGGCTAAGAAAAGGGATGATCCTTTCAATGTGCCTTAACTTCAAGATGATGATCCTTAACTTGATGACAAGACTTACAATGAAGGATCTGTCCTAGCAGCAGTACCTGTTGAACCAGTCTTCCCAGCTGAACCAGCCTCCCTAGAAGCAGCGGTCCCACTATATATATAAGTTGAAACAGCAGAATTTTAAGCCTTTCTTGTTGAACCTACAGCTGTTAAAGTATCATTGGTTGAACCAGGATTTCCAGCTTCTCCAGTTGTTGACCCGACAGAGAAGGGATCTGAATCAGTAGTTACCATAAAAGTTACGAGAGCTGTCCAAGCAGCAGTAGATTATGTCTTCCCAGCTAAACTAGAAGCAAAAGGATTTGTTTCAGCAGTTCCAGCAGTTAAAGCTGAAGAACCAGTTCCTGTAGGAGTTCCGTAAGCAGTTACATCATAAGTAGAACCAGGATTACCAGTTAAAGCATTTCTAGCCGTTGATCCACGTTCCAGGTTTTATGTAAAAGCTTGGTTGTTTTTGCTCGGACTGGATAATATACTCAGACTTCTCTGCAATGCTCAGTCAGTTAAATAAGGGTAATATTATTTATATTTGGCAGCACCCACCATACAATAAGTTCAGGTAGTGTTGTTGTCTCCTTACTGTGAAAAATAGAAGTCAGCGGACTATGCCCCCATACATCAACTATCTATTCAAAATCTATTAGATCACATATATACTTGAACTCAGAGCAGCTGCCAGTCATAACAGTGAATATCATTTATGCCGCTGGTTCTGAACAACATTGATAAACTATTGCATATATATATATACGTTATCACATTTATACACGTGTTTCAAGAGAAAAGAAAGGTAATGCCAAAACTATGATGGCTGCAATAAGTCCCACTTCCTTAGTTAAAATTAAGCAGTTCAAATTCTGTAGTAGAGTCAAGCCCATGCACAATTTGACTCCTGACATAAAGTCCGTATGAGAGTCCTGGCATGTAAGTCTGGGTTAGTGAGCATTCCCAGCAGAAGTCGACATGGGCAGTAGGGCACGGGATTCCCACTCAGCATTATTCCCAGCATAATTGCATAAAGGCATTCCCACACACACACCCCAGTATAAATTACATCAGCATTTGGGCACGGTCATTTATTGAGCAATTGAACACATTTTAACCGGCCTAATTCCCGATTCCCGCCCAGCATAAAAAGAACTAGGGCCTCCCAGCTATTTATTTGATAAGGAACTCGTTCCGTCCCGCCAAGGCTTAAGCTCATAAATTCAACAGTACTTCGCTCCGCCCCCTTTTTTTTAGCAAGCAAATAAGCTGGGAAGTAAGGTCAAGTTAACATACCAATTTTGTACCCCTGAGCTCTAGCGAATAAGCTCTTGTCTCCCATTGAAATCAATAAGCACTCAAAAGTTATTTGTAGTTCTGCTATATGCTAAGATAACTCTTCTTTCTGATAATTAACCTATCTATTAGTTATACTAGATGCTATTAGTCTCTAAAGAGTAGAGAGTGAAGCTGGATAAGGTCGGTATACTTTAATCATCTCCTTACTTGTAATGCTTATTGAGTTAGTCATTACTTTTCCCTAGATATGCAAGTATCACGTAGATATATGCGATATCTTATTCTATCGTGGCTCAATGTTTTATGTAGGCACATGGGGGGAATAGAGGATAAGGTATGCACGTAGTACAACTCCTTACTGGTCACGTCGAGCAGTTTAGAGAATCACACCCCACCGCTAGAGTAGGGCTTATTACGGGCCAACCCGGTCTATTTACCAGGCTTTTTATTTATCTTAGACTTTCGGGCCGGGTCCAGCTACGGCCCTACCTAAGTTTGACTGGCCAGAAGCAACGAACGAAGGGGCGACTCGGGCAGCCCTTCTATTTTATTAACAACCCACCCACCTTCATACCTGGACCTGCCTTCTACCTAGGTACCCACTTAATAAATATTAGGAGGTAATGCTGCTAGTAACTTCTCCGGGCAGGATGATGGGATTGAATGGAAGGACTTCAACATAGAGCTGCACGAGCTTTGATACAGGCATTCACCTGTGTTCCAGAACACTTACTTTATGAATCTGCTGAGAGGTTACAGGTGAGAGGCCAATGTCTTCTGGCTTTTGCCGAGCTTGGTGAGGCCGGTGGTTTTGGCCCCTGGTGAGAGGTGAAAGGGTTCTAGTGACTGGCTGGAGATGAAAGACTGGCGGCAGCTGGTGAAATACTCGTTATCTTATGGTGGTTTGATCAGTTGGCTCTTTTTCAAATACTAATCCAGCTCCCTCCAACTCCTAATCGAGTTGTCTCTTTGGCAGAATCCAAATGCAGCTCCTAACACTTTTCATTAATTGGTTGGCTCTTTTGGAAATCCTCCGGCCAGCTCCTCCTAAAAATCCTTAAGATGTCCTCCTATATTTATCAATTGTCTTCTGCAACTAAACATCGACTCTGCTCCTTCCTCAACAAACGCAATGAGATGGGATTCAGCGAGGGGCTAGGAGATTGAGCCATTCAGGTTGTGCCAGTGTGAGGTGCGCCCATTCATCTAATTCCTACCTATATCCATTCCAAGTTGCCAACATACAAAATACCCTTGGCCGAGAGGAAAAGATATTATGTTCACCAAGGAGACACCCGATTAGGAGTTGGAGTTTAAGTTGTGTTACCTTATGAGCATAGTGGGAAGCTTGTTGGTTGAGCTTTTGGTAAAGCTCTTTTACCTTAGCTTCCAGAGTGGTTAGTCAGGTGGTAGTGGTTGCCATAGGTTCGTGCGGTCCCCTAAAAAGGCTACTGGCAACTTATACCAACGCGACCAGCGGCTCACAAGAATTTTATATATATATATAGGTCTTTAATGGTATGGCTGGGTCTACCGAAAAAAAGGTGACGGGAGAGTGAGACCACTGTGATCAGCTCGGCGCAAGGATTCTTTCTATATAGGTATCCCACAAGGGTGCTGTCGGGACCCATAGACTTTTGTTTTTCACTCCGATAGGAGTTTTACTCCCAGCTGAATATTACTGCGCTGACAGAATGAAAACTTCGGCGTTATATTCAATTTATTTCGGAATTTCGCAGTCTGTGCTGCAGAGGCTAGGGTTTCCAGGGTCCTAAGGACAAGGGAGTGTTAGGTGCCTCTCTGGTATACGTGCGGGTTTACAACAGTAGTACTCGGCCCAATATATCAGGCCACCAATTCTACCATTCATGTGCCCAAATACCTGATAGCTGTACATGGGGGTCAAAATTGGTTTGGATTTATAAAGACAACACCTATGTCCATCCAAGAGAAGCTGATTAGAATAAGCTCAAAGTCTCGGCCTTGCCTTTCTATTTTACTAAACCAGCACTGGATAATTCAGTTCATTAATGGTCGGGGGTCCATAAGTCTAGAACACCTGGTGGTGTTACATCTTACCATAAGTTTTGAAACATCCCTGCATGCATGCCAGAGATAAGCAAGTTGTCCAGCAAGCAGTTGTAAAGCGGAAGCAAAAGGGGAAAGTTATAAACTGTTGATTCTGAGTCCGGGGAATAACGTGAATTTAATAGACTGGGGGGGACATCTGAGTTGTGGGACACCGTAATAACTGCATTGCCTCTAGTACTGAATACTTGGATGATACCACCGGTGCGATTTTAAGCTGTTTTTCTATGTGGTGTAGAGCTTATTGTAGGGTCATGATAGCCCAAGGAATAAACCTAAGATCGTGAAGCCAGTTAGTCAGGAAGTTCCATAAATTAACCCATGGCCCTCAGCTCCTGCACCCTCGACGAGCATTGATCCTGTACCTATTTATCCTCCCCTATTTTTACTACCGTTCGACGGTCCAGTCAATTGCATGGACTTACAAGTGATGCTTTATATACTGAGCTAGTTGCTTTTGCGAAATAAAAGGGGTTTTCAATCAGTGGAAGAGACTTGCAGGGATAGAAAGAGCCTGCTATTACGCTGGTTCAGATCGAAGACGACCCCATGAGCATATTGAAGATATTACCCAATTGAACATGAGATGCAGACTACTGGGGTTCATATCCCCGAACAGACACAGTCGGCGGGAGATCGGGTACTTACAACATGGTCAGATGTACAATAATAAGGGTGTACCTGCAAGCACAGAATAGTAACATGAAAGTGCTGGGCTGGCGGGTTCTGGTGGAGATAAGGATACAGATCCCCACACTTCCAGTTTCACTGAATGCTTGAATGACCAGTCCAATAATATGCTTAGATGGAGGAAGCTTAAGTGGAAGTAACAGAAATAGTCTTCTTCTCTTCTGGGATACTGCGCATCTGCTAGGATAATCATGATATCACTCCATTTTTCACAGAGGCCACACAGCATAAGATTATTCATAATTCCTGCAGGTGCATAAAAATTGAAAAGCGCATACACCCTCGTGATCAGAACAGTCTATTGGCAGTGGCTTGCCCCTTAACTGGTGTCCGCCTGGGGGATAACATGTATGTCCATCCAATAAGGCTACCAATTTTCAGAATGGGTTGACTCAGGAATTACTGCGGATGGCTCACCTGACTACTGAAGAGGAAGTGAAAAGGGTTGCTTGGACAGAGCACAATCATGAATATCTGCAGCAGGATCATAAACAGCCAGCCATGTATTCTTGCAGAAGTGACTTCCGATACCTGCAGCTCCAAGCAAGGCAGAAAGAAGAGAGTGAGCTAGAGGTGATCTGGGTTATTTGGTAAACTTCTGGCCGGAATTGAAGCAAGCAAAGCCTTAATTCTATAGTTTGTGCCTTATTGTATACTTGCTGAAGACTTGGATACTTTTTTAACTTCTTGGAGGCAGGCAGCAAATGCTTTTTTTTTTACCTCTACAAAGACTATTTTATTTACTTGCACCCTATGGGAGAAAAGAGCTCTTATAAATTTATTTGAAAGAATATCTGCCTTCTTCTTTCTTATGCCATTACCGTTCTTCTGTGCTTATTAACTTTATGGAAGGGGTACAAAAGTAACGGAGGGGATTATAGCTGAATATTTGCTTCAGCAGTTTCACAACTAAAAATAACACCCCAGAATATACTATAAGTATAAAAAGTATATGGGGCCCTTATAGTTTCTTTTTGTTGTGTTTCTCTTGACAACAATGGGTAGAGATATGTGCAAGCTGAAGCCACCCATTCCTGTTTGGAATTTATTTATTATTTGGTATGACTTAAAATAATCTTTTATTCATTAATAATACCCATTTTACAGTGTTTCCAACAGACAGATATGCGAGGCTGGTTAGCTTATTTAGCTTGCTTGCTAGATGGGAGATATGACCCGACGGACGAACGACTGCCAACATAGATAGTAAGGGGAGGAGGTAGTAGTGAACCAAAAGCCCACAACATACCGGGCGGTAATTGCTTACTCACTTGTCTGTAAACGGCCAAACAAATCAACTTGCTGGTGCTTTTATTACTTGCCTGGAGACAAAAAACTTCCCCTAAAAACTAATAACGAGCGAACCCAACACTAAAAACTAAATATACTACTATAAAACTTCGTTTGGTGTTTGCCTTTCTTTCTCTTACTTACTGGGGGGGGGACGTATGATCATACATAGGAAAAGACTTGCCTATATCTGTAATTTGCTAATAATTTGCTTCGCGCCTCTTGCTTTTGTTGCTTATTTAACTAAGGCACCAGGTGGAAAGAAGAGATTGTTGTTTGGGGGTTCCGAAGGCTCCGCTCCTCATTTTATTTAACCAAATAGCTTCTTTCCAGCAGTTCAGGTGATCCCTTCCTCTAAGGCCAGGGGGTGCAGCATAACGCGAGGCATAGGGTGAGGTACGAAGTCAAAGTAAATCGGGTACCAAAGAAGCAAGTTTTATATTTAGTTTGTCCGGTTGATTCCAAAAAGCTTCTGATATGCGATTTTAATATAATAAACCTGAGGTTGTGCCCTAGGTTGTGGGGGTTCAGAAGCATATGGTTCATCGGGTTAAATAAGTCGCGGTGCTATTAGGCACGCAGTGATGAATTCTAGCATTTCAGATTTATTGCTCAATCCATTCCATACAGGTGGCATGCACGAAAGGTAAATAGGCATAGTAAGGTGTCAGCTCTAGTGCTGCTACCCTATAACTAAGATTCTTCCAGCAAGCAAGTAATTTCCAACCTCCATTCGATCCAGCGAAGCCAGCCATCCATGTCTTCTCTGTGTCATCAGTTCTGGCTGTTTCTAATCTATCCGGGGCAGGCAGTTCCACCAATCCCACACCACCCACCGTTTGTTCATCCCGTTATGATAAGAGAAGGGGTTCCTCATAGCAAGCATGCCATCCATACTACTTACTCCTACTATACTTCTCTTCCTGGCTTCATAAATCCAATGGGCTAGGCATTTAATTACTGATCGACTAAGCTAATAAAATAGGTTCCTCTACCCGACCGACTTATCCGCTAATACAATACAATCACTAGAGGATGTAAGTCCAAGTATGAGTGATTTATTTGATTGATGAACATCCTTCGTTCTTGGTGGGACGTGTCGTGAGGCGATTCGAGGTGTGAGGTTCCTATTTCTGGTATCCTGTTTCGGGTTCTTCATCTCTTGGCCCTGTGTATCCAGCATGTGTGACATACACGTAGGGAGGCGGTGTACCCCGCATGTGATTGGATGAAAAGGTTTTAAGAGTATAAATCTAGTTTGATCCGGTTTGATCCGATCAGGTAGGGATTTTACCAATAGGATGGGAAGAAGACAGACAGGAAGAAATTGATGGGTCAAGCAGAGAGAGAGCCAGTCAGGGAAAGGGACTAGGTTTAGCCATTAACCAGAAGCCTAGAACTTAAAGTCTGCCAAGTAAGGCACCCGCCAAGAGCTATACCAGCTACCCTCACATAAAAATAGATTTACCACAGCTTGTTACATACGTAATTATCCCATTCGAGGAGGACTACACCAGTGGCGGCTACACAAGGAGCCATTCAACCAACCATAGGTCTAGAACTAAAGGGCAAGTACACCAGGGAATACATGAAACATGAGATGTTCACCGAAAGCAGTTTACCCGCCTTCTCTTCTATATTTTATAATTCTCCTCGCTTGCTGATCGAGACCTGGCTGCCTGCCTTACTGCGAAGACCTTGCTGCATGCCGCCTCTCAACTTGCGACACCTTTGAGATATGATCTATTTATTCTTTACAACTGACCTTATACCTTCGACCGAAGACCTTTATGGGGTCAATGTGTAAGCAGCTATGGGCTATGACTTTCAAGGACTAGAGCTTCTATTGCTGTCAGTATGTCTATGATCCTAAAGAGGTGAATCATATATAATGATATGTAGTAACTTGCTCTTGGTGTGTAAATTGCAATGACTCACTAAAAGGATTATTCGTCCCCGTACTGTGTGCCGTACCGGGTTCATACCGTCGTCAACCTCGCCCCTTCCAGGGGTATGGGTAAGATTTCCTCTCCATGTAAGGGAAATATAACTTTTATAGTAATGATGGGTAAGATATCCTCTTCGGCCATGTGAGAGTAACATCTCTCCGGTCTGTTGTAAACTTGGAATGGGTGTAGGAAGGAGCTACTAGGGAATATGGGTGCACCTCACACTGGCACAACCTGACCTGCTTGAATGAAACTGTAACTCCCCGACCAGCGTGACTGGCCCAACCCGAACTGCCTAAAAGAAACTACCTGACTAGCGTGAATGGCTCAACCTAACCTCTTTCTGGGTCTAAGGTCTCAACCAACCTCCCTGACCTAAAAGTATCAATCCCTTCCTGAGGACCCTTCCATTGCGTATGATCCCAAACCGGTTAATCAACGTATTTAACGCTTCGTCATAGCATGCACCAGTCAAGGTAGTAACCCTTTTTGTTCCATCATCTATGTAAGTGAGGTAGGAACGTGTGTTCCGTACTGGTTGACTTGGGAAATTTCTGTTGTTGATTTTGTTTTTTTTAGAATCTAATTTTCCACTACAAGGTGGGCAAGGGCGCCGTGGAAGAGAGTGGATTTGCTGTTTCTGGACCCAATGAGCTGAGCTACCGACGGGAAGATTATATCATGGTTGTATAACAACTAGCACTTAGCAGTGAAGATGGCAAACACTAGTTTTGGGATCACCACGTAGTGGGGTAAAATACTTGACTCTCCAGTGTTATGCCCGAGCCATAGAATAGATAGGGTCTACGAAGCTCTGCTTTGACCCACCCCTTCATTCAGACAGGGGCTTTTTATTTAGATTTTTAGACTTATGCACTATTAGAAAATCTAATACGAAGACGTTAACGCTCTAGTGTTAACTTAACGAGCATGTACGACCTACTCCGATAAATCTAAGGGGGGCGCATATCGAATTAACGATCACAGCTATTGGTTTGAACGGTGAAAATGGCCCTTATTCTTCAATTGCGTAATATCATACAATGCCATGTTGTCGGAAATAGGAGGGAAAATCGACGTCGAATTCTTTAAAATATTGAGGTAAGGTCCTTACAAGGGCTACCCCCACCCCCACCCCCCCCGCCAACCCCC
>Ga0233342_1000374_pt1 | contig 12186 bp, 5 predicted proteins | sample GEONDECOMP273_FD_180706 | JGI IMG/M metagenome (GOLD analysis project Ga0233342, IMG submission 180706) | Leaf litter microbial communities from Shasta-Trinity National Forest, California, United States - GEON-DECOMP-273 | ecosystem: Environmental > Terrestrial > Plant litter > Unclassified...
GCTTAGCACCAGATTAAGGAATGGCGGGCAAGTAATCCATAAGATTTGCACCTTGGTCTCTTCATATTAAATGCCTCTTACCATTAAACCAGAAGCCAATGGACAATCCCATTATATATTATTACTTCAAATTACCCCACATTAGCAAGGCCTGTAAAGGGTGGTCTTATAGGACTAAACCAGCCATGAGGATTTCCGAAGATAAGATGGTATGCACATTTTATTATCTTCCTAATTTTATTCAATCTTATTTCGTGCTTATAATGTGCAAAGGCATTATTGCATGTTTATGAAGTCTAACGTTTGCTAGTTCCGTCCGGTTTTGTGCTTATTTGGGACTAACCACTACCAACCTTTCAGGCCCGTGGCAAGAGCTTATTCCGATAAAGATCCTCTGAATTACTTGTCCGCTGCCCTCTCTTCCAAGCTGTGGATCCCTAGTTGGGGGTGGAATAGGTTTCATTGGCCCTAACTTCACCGTACTTTTAAGTTAAGTGATCTCGCTTCGTGGTTTATGAAGATTTAGGCTCCGGTGGCCACGTGGGATGACGCCTCAAGGCATTGCCCTAACGGGGTGTAATGCTCTGTTCCAACAACCTATAAAGTACGGTTGTAACCTGCTTATTTTAGGTACCCTTTATATACATATAAGTTGCCCGCCGTGGTTGAATAGAAGACCACCCAGTGAAGTGGCGTACTTCAAAAACAACATCTCACAATGTAGTTCGTAACCGACATGTGTTTGCCAAAAGTTGGAATTTGAGAAGCAGCATATTAGGTGCCGTTTTGGAACGTTTTGGTGCAATATCATGTAGAGATGCACTGGTATTCACTTTATAAACGATGCATGCAGCCTCTGAAAAAACCTTTACCCTTACTACCCTTGACTTACTTCAATCCGCATGAAGCACGAAGAAGTCTGTATGATGGCCCGCTTTAAGGCCGTGTCCGTTAAGTCTGTATGATGGAGGATGCCCCACACCGTGCCTTGCGTAATGAATCCTTAGGGAGGAGGGTACCATTATTATATTGATAGGGCCGGGCTTCACCCCCTTATACAATATATTAATGAAGACAGACAGCATTCCTAGGACCTTTAGATGCCTACGTTTATAATGTTAGTTCCACTTATTGCTACACATGTACTCTTGACCACCCTTGCATAGGATCACAGACCAGAACTTAGATATTCACGGGCTTTCAAACCAACCACTTGCTTAATGAATCCTTAGTTGCTAGGCACTTTTACCTTTGCTTTACTATGCCTACTTGATCAATGCTTATGCAACGTAAGGGAGGCAATGAACCTTACTCACTCACCGCACTAACTGGGCACGTGGGAACAAAGAGAACAAGTAACAATCTAGAATCCACCATCTGCTTCCTGGGCATGATCGGAAATATAGTGAATGTCCCCCCTGCTGTTGAACCTCTCCCTCCTGGTCCGGAACCCCCTAATAGGAACGGCAAGGACGTAGATAAGATGCTATTCTCAAAAGTCTTAGGAAACATCACTATAGACTAGACTGCCCGGATAGGCCTAGTTTATCGGGTCTCTGTTGAAGGTGGTGACCCAGGTATGTTATATGGGTTATCTAAGCAATGACCTTGATAAATAGAATTTCTTCTCATTTCAGAGTTGTAGATTAAGCTGTTGGTTCAGTAGATCCGGTTGTTTTGTTCGCTTTTTACAGAGTGTAGTTGTTCGAGAGGCAATTCAAGTTTAACCCGAAGAATGTTCTTTTCTTTGTTCTACATTTGATTGATTTGGCAGGCCAGGCAATCTTGAGGCCTAATAAGTCCGGTCAGCACCAACATTAGCGGCTAAGACAGAGACAGAGTGCCTAGTCTACCTAGATTGAGATCCATATGGAGAAGATTCAATTGTATCCAATTGTATCATCGATCGCTCATTCTAGGGGCTTCAATAGCTAATGATATGGCGTAGATCGGGCATACGTACAGGCGACTAATATAATAATGGGTCGGGTGGCACGTTGGATGGGTGCATGCGTCAGGCTAGACCAATGATTCACATACGGCTCGTCCCCATCATGATAAAGCGAACCAGAAGAGAAATCATCTAGAAAACGTTACAGGCAAAGCACAGGCAGCACCCTTACCCACCAAGAAATAGCAACACACATATCACCACTATAAGGAACCTACTTTATCGTAGTGATAAAGCCTATACAGTTTAGATTCCCAATGCAATTATAAAAACATCCAATTGGCAACCCCAAGGTCATTTTTCATTCTCGTATATAACCCATATGTCTTGATTCGGTGTTTTTACTCCTTGCTTATCTATGTTTCCTACTCTCTTCCTATTGTATTCTGTTAGTGTTGGAGCTCTTGGACCTACCACGATAGGATATCACAATGCAGGACCGAAAGGGAGAAGCCGAACGCTTACATGGAGCTGATATAATAAATAGACGACTGGTCGGAACACATTGGCTTCAGGTTTTGTTCTACCTAGAAAAATGGTCATGATACGTTCGAATCGAGTAGTTCCCCTCACCTACCTATTCTGACTGAGCGGCTACCTTCTACTACCTGAGCAGCTATCTTATAACATTTTTACAGTTTAGCTAGCTTAAAGGACGGGAGAACAGGTTCGCCCTGATTATGATCAATTAAGTCAAGGCCAACCACTGGATCAATTTGCTCAGATACTGCTATTGGTTATCGAACTGCCTTTTCCTTTCAAACTATAGGATCTGTGACTAGCACATTCACTGCTTATAGGTAAACTAAATCTGGGAGACTGTGGGCACTGAATATGGATTTCTAATTGGAACTTGAACAGGGACTTCTTCTTGGTAAATAAGGTAAACTAGGTGCTCAACAACTGCCTTTACCTTTGCTTCCGTATCTGGCTTTGCCTAAACCTTTTTTCTCTGCTACCCGTGCTTACTGTGTTCCTACCTTGCTGCTGCTCCATACACCCTGCTTCTGCTGGATCTTATACTGAATCTACTACTGAAACTCCTAAATGAACTGCTGCTATCCTTGCTTTTGGCTCTATTACTAGTACTGGTACTGGTGCTAGGTATACTGTTGTTGGTACTGTTAGCTATGGATATGGATCTATACAAGGATCTTGCTCTATAGATATGGATCTATATATGCATCTCGATCTGGCACTAGAACTTAAATGACGCCTGGCACATTGATAGGTACTGGGTTTCGATCCGGTCGAGGTAGTTGTGGCGAATTTGTCTATCGGTGCTGCTTTTGGAACTACTGAACCAACTGGTGTACCTGTCCTTACTCTAGGCGCTATAGTTGCTTCTTGTTCCTATGACACTGATAGATCATATGCTGCTACTGATGGTGGTGCTGAAACTTGTAAAACTCCTACTTAAGGGCTCTGGCTACCCCAACTTGTGCCTCTGCAGGTAATGGATCCGTAACTGGGCCTGCTCCTGGGGATAGAACTGCTCCTAGGTATACTGCTGCTTTAGATACCGTAGCCTTTACTCAATATTTCCGGTGAATCTATAAAATATGAACTTAGACCTCCCCGTAGCCACGGTTGAACGGTCTAATTCTCTATATACATTGCCAGGTTCATGCATGCATATAAATGAACCAGTTTTTTATATTTCTTAAATATGTTCTTTGCATTGTACCAGGTAATTGTCAAATTGTGAACATGGCGTTATAACTGGTAAATGTTCAATTCTACATAGTGAACCTGTTCTTTTACCGGTCAATTCAAATTAGTGATCCTGGCACTTAACTGGTAAATTGTACATAAATAACTTGGCATATGGGTTGGTAAACTCCCTATAAGAACCTTGCCTTAACAAGATATTGTACTGTCGCTAACAAGATATTCCGGTAATATAAGGTGCGTAGCTCTTTCCCGACAAAGGAGGGGAAGGTAAGTTATTCAGTTTGGATGGGGGGCCTAACCTCGGGTGAGCCATCCCTACCCCTTCCTATTTCTCTTATGGCAGTAGTTCCTAATACAGTTATAACAACAATCCCATCCCATCCAGCCATAGCACGCCTTGTCAATCGGGTAAATTCAGTACTGAAAGGTGGCCTATGCCGCCCATTCCTCAGTGTTGACCACTACCCTCATATCTATTGTATTTTTTCTTCGTCCCCATTGCTCCTCTTGATTCTCGGCGTGCGTCGTTCTCTCCTCTAATCCCTCTAAGGCTACTCATATTATTTTTACGAAGGCGGGCAGGTTCCGTAAGAGATTTATATCCCTCCGACTGGCACTTTATACACTCCAGGTGGCTCTTGAGTGTCTGAAGTAAATACATAATCGTTCCGGACCTATAGGATAAAGAAAGAACTAGGTACCAGTGGGTCCCAGCATTCTTTAGGCCTAGTAACTAGTGGTGTAGGTGATTTAGGGCAGGGCATCCCTTTGTCCTTTTAGCAGGTGCTAATATAAAGGTGCATAGCTCTTTCCCGACAAAGGAGGGGAAGGGCTGGTTCTATATTTTATTTGCTGCGGCACACATGATAAACAACCAAGCAATATCTGATTAGGCCATATCCTGCCGTTGAACTTGTACAAGTGAGTCTCACGCACGATCTACGGGGGGAATGCACATATAAAGCGATCCGATCCAATATGGAAATGCCAAGAAGGTTACTTGGTAAGGTGGAACATATCGTTTCAAGTCATAAGGCAAGCAAGCATAATGACATATATAAAGAATGGAAGACGACTCACACCGAATCCATGCATAATTACATATATATATTATAACTCCCAACCCACAGTGTGCACAACACGATGAAGCAATCAATCCGCTGTTTTATCACTATCCATCTCGATCGAAAACCATGCATGCGTATATAAAGTGAATCCAGGATTTCTCTCAATGTTAGCCCCATGCATGCGTATATAAAGTGAATCAACGGTTTTATCGCGAAAAATATCACATTGATCACTCGCTAAATTGAAAAGCGTAATGACATATATAAAGAATGAACAGCCCTGATATCGGGCTTCTTATCTATTCCCACCCAACCAGAGCTAAACGCACCTCGATGAACACCACATCATTAACTCTCCAGGACATCCTGCAAAGACAATCACATCTCCATACAAGATAAAGTCGATCCTTGAAGGCAAAGCTTTTTGTATAGTCATTGAACTATGCAAGGTAGTAATCAATAAGGCTACTCTATTGTTAAATAGAGGATGCGCAAGCAGGCTCGACCAAATAAAAGGGGAAATGAGGAAATGAAAAGAGAATATATAATATAAGATTTATCCTGTGTCCGAAGACGATTTGTAAATGATCTTATCATCTTCAACAATTGGGGGAGGCTTTTGAAACGAGTCTATTATCTACGTATAAGCAAATCCTCGATTTAAACATCCAACATTTCTTTTGCTAAAGGTCGAGCACTCTATCCGAGCCTCGCGAATAGAGCTGCTTAAAAAAGAGTCTATTAGACTTATTCGATCAGATATATTTCTTCGACCTTCCCCGCTTTTCGCTTTTTCCTCTGAGAGTCCAATTGATTTTGAGGAGCTAGCTGGATGATAAGGTCTAAAGCAGCACGGATGTTCGCAGCTAGTTACGTTAGTCGCCCTATAACGCCCTATAGATAGTCATTCGTGTGATGCCCCACCGGCCAGAAAGAGTATAGCCAGGAAGTCAAGGCCAAAAGTCCAAAGCCTGGAGAGTGATGCCTTCATTCACTGACCAACAGCCAGCTTCAGAGAGCCAGGGCAGTACCCTATGCCAGCATTCACTGACCAACAGCTTAGGAGGCCGCTCCCATGCCCTTTTGCATTCAGAAGGGAGGGAGGGTTAGGTAACGAAGCCAAGCCAGCGAATTACAAGTCAGCCCAGCAGATGAGAAGCATACAATTGAGAATCCCTCTTATCAGAGTTTAAGGGAAGGCAAAAAAAAGAGCCTGTTTTCCCTCTCCTTTTAGTCGAGCAGCCCCGCACTTTAGTCGTAGCCTTCCATAGATTTTAAGGTGAGTAAAGCAGGTAACGAAATCCTGGAGTAATGAAATTAACCAAGGAGTGTCTAGCGGAGTGGTTAGCAGGAAGCACTGGATTATTTAGCAGCCCGAGAGCCATGAAGGTATGACCGTCCTGAGAATATGACATAGTTATAGGGGGTGGACGCCCTTAGAGCTAGCGATACGAGGTTAAGATATCCCTGGATTGGAGATGAAACCCTCCTATGTCACTTTCTCCTTCCCTTTGTATGTTGGTAAAGCAATTACGTTCTTTAAGAGTCGGAAAAAGCATTCAATTGTGGTATAATGCTATAAAATTGTGCGTTCATCTAGCACACTCTCAAAAGATGGACAAACTATCAATAAAGCGCACTAGAAGGGCCATTGCGGCGGTTTGAAGCCTCTGTCATGGGACTCCTTTTAAGACCAATAAAATATGTTAGCTCCTTAAACCCTGCCTATTAAGCTATTGGGTGAGTTAGCGTCGTATTATGGTATGCACTAAGAGAGGTGGATTGAGTTAAAGGTGGATTGGACAAAGGTAAGAGTGGTGGATCCAATCCAATAAGTAAAAGTAACCTAACTGACCTAACTGGAAGTATGGTATCCTAGCTGATAAATAAGTATTGTAATATTAGGAGGTATTATAACCTTATTGGAAGGGGTATGGTAGCTTTACCGAGAAAGAGGCATTTTTCAAATATGCATGGTAACTTTACCAATAAGTTTATGGTATAGTCAGTTTCGGTAACCCTACTGGGAAGGAGGTGTGCTTACCTAGCGGATAAAGGGGGATAAAGGGGTATTTTAAGCCTCCTTACCAAGGAGGTAGGCGCCAAGAAGGTGAGCGTTAACCTTATTCTTATTGAGAGAGATAGATAAGCTTCGCCGAGAGGGAGACCTTATTAGTCAATAAGTAAAGAGGTACGGTATTGAGACCTAACAAAAGAGAGGCCCTTATAAAGGAGGCAAGCGTTAACCTTACCGAGAACTGATAAAGTAGATTAGCTCTTTGGAAAGCTTTTTAGTTACTTTTCTCTTCTGGGTTGGTGCCCTAGTGGGTTAGTGCCCTAGTATAAAAGGGGCTGGTTTTTATTGGTGCTCTATTGGCTTCCTTGCTTTCTGGCGGGAAGGCTCTAAATAAATTCCCTTAAACTTCATAAAGGAGGAAGCAGTAATCTTACCAACAAAGTGGCTAATCTTTTTATAGCTAACCCCTTTAAAGAAAGTGGCTGTCCCGCCTAAGCCTCCTCTAAGTAAGTAGTTTCCTGCCGAACTCCCGAGTAGCTCTCTGCCTTCCCTAAGCTGCTTGCTTGTGATACGTTGGACTCCAGCAACTACCTTTCTTTTGCCTTATCCAGAATAAGAGGGTTAGTCGGGCCTATAGGGTTGCTGCCCTCGAGATTGGTGGTAGATCATATATATGTGGGCATAATTCTCAAATAAATGAAATGGTGAGTAGTAACTACAGTTGCTTTTCCTCTTCGGGCAAGTAACTGCGAAACCTGACGGTAGTAGGGTGAGGAGGAAGGCTCACCTGAAGAATGAAGGTGAAGGGCATAAATAGAGGCCTTTCGGTAACTAGAGAGATAAGAAAGAGGGATAGGGAGAGGATGTGCGAAAGAAGGCTCATGTGAATGAATAGGTAGGTTGGCCAGCTGTTGAGCGTGATAAAAAAGTAAGGCAGGTTCAATGATCGATAGGGATAGGGAAGGCTCTCGTGTTTAGAGAATAACGGTGATATTTACTATTTGAACCTGCAGTCATGTTCGCTCGCTGCTACTCACTGAGAAAGGGGGGCCCTTGCCCATTGTGAGGGAAGGAAAGATGTAGCTAAAAAGGCCTTAATGACCTATGATGCATTAGAAGAACTTCCTACCTCAAATCATGGAGACGTGGGGAGGGCGACGAATCTTGGGTCTTGGCAATAAATTCGACTAGATCGCCTCCCCTTTCATACTTCATTCGGACCTTCACACCCTTCACTCTCACTTTCGGTCGGTAGTGAAGAAGAAGCTAATCTCATCTTGCATTCATCTGTTGCCGACTCTATTCTGCCTCTCCACTTGCTCGTGTGTGAATGGCCCGACCATATGGGTGAGGATGCGTTAGCGGGCGAGACCAAAGGGGAAGGTCCGCGCCTAAAGAATTAACCGTAGGGGGATAAAGGGTGCGGGAGGGATAAACCGCATTCAATCGGCGCAAAAACGTGATGTAGTGCCACTTTACCCCCCCATTCTTTATTGGCGATGAGCTCGACCCGGTCCACCCCTTCTATCTCGAGGCGGTATCCACTCCGTAACCTTGCTTTTTCCCTATCAGAGCTAATATCTCCTAGAAGCGATCTGCCCTTCCTCAGAAGAAGAAGCCAGTAGATTATTAAACAAGCTATTGTTGCTCTTTTAATCTTAGATGAACGTGTGGTATGAACGGAGTGAGCGTGAAAACAACAGCCACACAAAAGAACAGAGACGTTCGGATTCGAACCGAAACAAAAAAAGCAAACCAGCTTTCGTCTCTCGGGACTCATATTTCATTGGTGAGAAGAGAAAAGGAGCAATCAATAAAAAGCGGCAAAGCAAGCAGTAAAAGCGAAGCAGCGTTCTGTTAGGTTCTTAGTAGGGGTCCTGCGTCGGACCAGGGAGCAGAGGAGTCTACTGTGTATAGTAATGAAGGAAGCTCGGAAGGAGTCTCATCTCCGGGTTTGAAGAAGGATGTGGGGAAGCGCCGGTCGCGAAATCAAAAGTGTATCAGAGTAAAACTTGAAAGAGTCAAAATGGTTGTAGGTCTGGATGTGGTAATATCTGAGGTGGAAGGGTTAATGGAGAAGGCGCTGGTAGGGAGATTGATGGGGAAATTTGTAAAGGGTAAATCTTTGAAGCTTGTGGATGGAAGAGAATTGGAGGCCGGTTCTTGGATATCTGCCTGTCTTTAATCTGCTAGTGCGCGGATGGATATGTCTTAAGGTTAAAAGTGATACAATTAAAAACGATGGAAACAAGAATGGATGGGAACGAATACTTACCGCCCTTGACTTCTCGCCCTTACCTTCCCTGCCTTCCTTCAGAGTACTTGGCTGACTTCCATATCCATATTCAAAACGGTTAGAGATTCTTTCCATTAGTCCTCTAGTTGCCCCACATTCATATTGAGGGTTATAACCTTGCCTTATTTAAGAGTCAATCTTTACTGGATAAGAGAGGAGGGTCGCGTGGTGCTTGCTTAGATACTTTGGATGTCTTGGGAAGATCGCATTCTTGCTTGGGTGGGTGGGACATCGGAGCCTCATTTGGATGGATGGGAGGGACAGCCTTAAGATTGCTAAGACAAATATTGAGTGCAGGGATCCCAGACAGAGCCTCAAAGTAATACCTAACGTAGCCAGGAGCACATGCTAGAAAACCATACCTTTCCTTTATTTACTTGCCTGAACTAGACCTGTAAACATAGACTAGGAATACACTAAGTGAGTCACATATATATTACCTTAGACCTAGAATCTAACGAACTGCCTATGCCTGAAAGGAGAAGGGATACCCTCTCAAGACCGGAAACCTAGCTTCTCTATTCTGATTTTATCACAGACTAAGGTGAACCAGGGAATCATCAGCCAGGATGGCTTTTCATAGTTGAGCCCCAAACTGATAGAAAATATGGCACACAGGTCAAAGATTCTATGTCAGAAGATGATAGAGGAATCGGGACATGGGATAAAAAACTTAGAGGACCTAAGCCTCCATCCCAAGCTCCAAAACTTCAACCATAAACTGAGGAATTACCATATACCTATACAGAATAATAAGATGGATACTCTTATATGGGACAAGGAAAAGACAGGAGCGTATACTGTCGAGTCAGGTTACAATTGGACCATTGGGATAAACATCAGGGATGAACAATACCCATGGAAAAAAGTATAGCTAGCCCGAGGTATTCCCAAAGCTAATGCCTTCTTATGGCTCACTATAAAAAAAAAGAGTGTATAGTAGTGTGCGCTATAGTGAGTGGATAGTGGCCAAGAATACTAATTATCTAACTATGTTTAACCCTTCCATGGCAAGTACAAAATTCCACCTTCCCCTTTCACTGCGGCGACGTTGGCAAGGGCAGATAACGACCCAACCTACACATACACAATTAGCTATTATATTGGGTGCACCTATTAGGAGTGATTGATTCACTTGATAGAACACATAGTTTAGGGGTGAGGCGATCCAAGAGTTTATGCCAGGTAAGTGTCGATCCAACTACGGAACCTTAGTGACCCTCTATTCTGGTTATAAGGAGTCGGGGAATGTATTAGCGGTATTGCGTGCATAAAAACCTTTGACTATTGGCTCCCGGCAATGCTGATCTACTTTGTTAGGTATAAAGAGTTTCGAGGGTAGAGAACATGGCCTTAGCCGCCCTCGCTGGGTAGTTATATAAAATAAAATATAAATAAAGCTAAGCATCGAATCAACACTTCAATATTTGGATCTACGCCTGTATCACCTGGATTGCACCTACCAGCATCAACGCTTGGATCAATAGTTTGGGATTACTTCTAAGGACCAGGAGGCAACACAAGATGTATAGGCCTTTCATTCTTGAATTTACCCCAGTTTGAAAGGCGTTTTAACTATCACAATTACCAGGTACCAAGGCATATAATTGACCACTTTATCGTCCTCTATCTGTTATTGTCGATAGCTGATCATAGCTGATCGCTCATAGTTGATCATAGCCATAGGGTCCGATAGACAATCATAGTAGCCAGTCAGAGTAATAAGGTCATTGTCAGCCAGTCATTGCAGGTCAGTCCATAGTCAGATATCATACGCCATAGTGATTGGGACCAATATAAGCTGTTCACTCACAGCAAGCCTCGTTCCGGGCACGTGGAAAACAGCCCATAGTCTTATTCGCCCCTTGCTCACAAGTCATAGTCAACTAACTCTACACGTCTAGCCATTTTATCGTTCGTATGGCAATGGGGACATATCCTCCTCTATCGGTAAAACGATGGGGAACTTCTAACCTTATATCTGCCTCAACTGCCCATCAATCAAAAATAATACAGGCGGCTGGTCGTCATCCCTATCCTGAAACTCCTTCCTTCCCGCGCCTGGTGAAAGGATAAAGGTTTATGGCTAAAGAAAGGTGGATCAGCTCTTATAAATGACCACTTCCCGGGAATGAGACTACTGGGTATAAACCTCCTGGCTATCAGCGACCACCGGCAATGCTTTACTATTGGCTGACCGGACAATGACTGGCTGGTAATGATTGGCAATTGAGAACATAGGTAATTTATTTCCGGGTATGGGTAACTTCTATTTTATCGGGTCTGTTGAACGGGGTCTGTATTGAACGGGTACATCTATCATCATCTGTTGGTAACTTGGGGGCCTTATTCTGTCGGCTAGTAATGTGGTTATTCTTTCGGGTATGTAGGAAACTAGGGATAATTTAATAACTATATTTTGTCGTGGCATATGGGGGACCTACCTCACTAACTCTCTCTCTGTCTTGTTCAGTGGTAACTTTAACTCAATAAATTACTATATTGTCTGGTGGTAACTTAAGTGAAATTCCTGTTGGGGTAAGATTGGCTGCCCCGCTTGAGTGTGGGAACATTAACTCTTCTTTATATAAATTTCATAACTTATCAAGTTTGATACGGAAAAACGAGTTCTGTAGTCCAGTGACCGCCCCTCTTCCTATCATAAATGCGGAACTTAAAGAGGTATCTTCCCAGACGGTGGGTGTCCGGCGTTTCGGCCCAATTCATTAAGAGAGCTCTTAAGGAGGAGCCTTTCGAACCGGATTTCATAGTTTTAGACCAGTCCTTCTTTGAAATGGTAAATTCAATTATTAAAGGGGTATATAAGCCCACCAGCTAGCCTGATATTGAAACTAGCCATCAATCCCAGCTAGCCTTACATCCATCCATCAGTTAGGGACTTATTCTCTGGCAGTAGAGAATCAGTAAAGAGGCAGGTACGCGTAGAGGCAAGTTAAGAGAGCTGAGAGCCCTTCCTAAGTTACTTAATGGGGGGGTATTATATTATCGTTGATTATTGGAAGGAACTCCCCTCTTAAATATGCTTTTCCAAGAGTACAATCTGCAGCTCAAATGGTCCCTAACGAAGCATCTATTGGGTATTATATTATTGTGCGCCCCTCCTCGTGAGCGCGTTTTTATCCGCGGAGGCAATTGCTCGGATGTTACGCTAACCCGACCC
>Ga0233342_1000375_pt1 | contig 12153 bp, 9 predicted proteins | sample GEONDECOMP273_FD_180706 | JGI IMG/M metagenome (GOLD analysis project Ga0233342, IMG submission 180706) | Leaf litter microbial communities from Shasta-Trinity National Forest, California, United States - GEON-DECOMP-273 | ecosystem: Environmental > Terrestrial > Plant litter > Unclassified...
GTTCATCATGGGATTTAATGCCTTGGGATGGTGGTGGTCTTCATAGTTATTATGGATGGAGCTCACTTAGATTGAGTTTTACATTGCACTTAGTTCCGAGTTCCTTTTCTGTTCTATCCTAGTAATAGAGTGGAATCAAACATATAGCTTATGGTTCTTTAGCACGAGCCGGTTAATACTTCAGTCTACGCTCACCCCTTTAGCCCGGGGGGTTCGCTCAACTTCGTTGACCTAAGAAGAGATAAACAAGTACGGAGGAAGAACGGAAAAGAAAAGTAGGAGTGTAGTGAGTTAAGTTCTCCACAGATGGCCTCAAACCAGACAGCTCCAGCACGGTAGGGCACGGAGACATCGAAACCTAGCATTTACACTGGATAGACGTGGATTAGTAGTACCGGAAGTGGATAGAACCACCTACCTTACCGGGGTCTCCCGCATCTGGCCCTGGATCTCAAACACAGCACAGTCTTTAACAATGATTAAGTAGTTGCTATATATAAGTAATTAACGAACTCGATCTGGGCAGATTAAGAAAAGCGAGCGGTGCTATTACGTTACGTATGGAGGAATAACGCTACTCTATGCAAAGTCTAGCTAGAAATGTCCGGCCAAGCACAAACCTGAGTATTTACCTAAAGACCGGAAGGAACTGGATTTGGATTCCGATCCGGGTAATGAAGGGGGAGGAAAAGCCAGGACAGTAAAGGATGCAAGTAAGGAAGCTGGAACATGAAGGGATACCGCAGGCTGTCGATCTGGACCCGGAAATGAAATAATAGGCTCCTCTGCCATTAATTCATAATTGTTCAAGACTGCGGATGCCTTTGCTACGAGTTTATATGATGAGGAAACCCCTGCCTTTGACTATGAGGCCTATGCCCATACCTTCACTTGGTAAACTCAATCGATAGGTTAAACTGCGAGTGTTGCTCCTTCCCTTGCTGCGATCAAGCAATAGACAACCACTTCGTCCCTCAAACCTTGTCCTCCTGTCTGGGTGCACTTGACCTTAACACATTTTGCAAGCTGTAATTAATTGGTTATATCGCCTTGCCCTAAAGAGGCACTCTTCTAAATAAGAGCTCCATCCGTATAAAACAAATAGCGAACAGTGCCGTTGGATTATCCTGGTCGAACTGGTCGAAGGAAGGGTGGATGAAGCGCATCCATCTGGTCCAAGCTATGTCCATGGCTCGCTGAAATGTAGCACCTGCATTACTTAATCCGAAAGGCATCCTTTTTCAAGAGTGTGCTTGATAAGAATGTATGGTGTGTCCTCTTCTTACATTGCATATTCATAACCTCATCTTCTCTTTTGAAAGGGTGGAACTGTGATTAAGGCGCCTCTGTAACATTAGGGTTCTGTTCCATAGCCGGTCGTTTTCTATTGTTTATTCCCCTTTACCAATTTACAACTCATCATCTTCAAATCCAAATAAGGGGCTATCCCATGCACCACAGTCCTAGCTATAAAACAAATAAAATAATGAAAAGCCCAATACAATTGTCCTGGGGTGACAGACTAGGACTTATACATAAGGAAAGTTAGGGTACCCAATGTGTTATTAAAGTAGCAAGCTCTACTGCCTCTAGAAGAAGGCTTTAATTGAAAGGTCCTACTGGCTAGAATAGCAGCATATTAACCAGGCTTTTTCCTTCCCCTCCTTTGCCCCTTAAATATATACCCTAAAAGAGCTATGCACCTTCTTATAGTTGCTGTAATCAAATAAGAGGGAGGGGGCAAGAAACGATTTATTGAAAGCTGCTGTCTTAAAAGGCGATAATGGGCCTTTCTGCTGTATTAGGCTTTTCATTATTGCCAGAAAAACCCCATTTCCAGACCCTTCCCTCTCAAACTCACCTTTAACACAGCGAAGGGTTGCCTTGCCCAGAACGAACCAACTTGTGGACCCCACTTTTTTGTTAAGAGACACTATTTATTCCACCCATAACCTATATAGAATAGTAGTGCATGGAACTTACTTATAATAAATTAACATCGCTCAGCTTCTAGGAGCAGCCTTTTGTCCACTATAAGTGCAGCAGCGTTATTAAACAAGTGGCTGTAATGCTGCGCGGGACCAACTTCATTTATTTTAGAACATCGCTCAGGGAGCTTGGGTTATACTCATTTTTGACCTATTTAATGCTGAGGTTTATAGGAACACATTGGGAATTTGAGCACCTCCCTTGAATCCATTGCACAGCACTTCCCATATGCCTTGGTCAGCTTTGGATCTAACTGATTCATTACCTCTAACGACATGATGTTGCTTGAGGCACCTGAGTCAAGCGCACAATTATGCAATAATTTGTTATCGGTGTAAAATGGGTCTACATCAATCTGACTCTCAACCAGAGCAGTTACTAGGTATACCTCTCTATTCTATCCTTCTTCTTCATCACAAGCGGCTGTCTTCCTTGATTCCTTCCTCAACTATAGTTCACTTCTGGCTCTGAGATATATGAATGCTCTTTCCCCGTGCTCAGGGATTATCATGAGTTCCAAAGGAGACACAGTTCTTTTTAACTGGCTCGGGACAATAGTAGCCATCAATTGGGTTTATACTTTGGAAAAGGCGTATCCACTCCACGGGCAGAGTTCTTTCATCAGGACCAGGAATCATAGCAGTTAGGATAGAGGTAACATCACCAGTTTTGTTTGCTGCTATGGGAACCTTCTTTATTAGTGCAGGGTCAGGGAATAGTCTGGCTTCTATGGGAGGTTCATGCTTGTTATCCTTTATATGCTTGTCCTGCAGGTATATTTTGCTTTTGCTTTTTAGCCTCTTTTATCTCCCCTTTTATCTGCGGGTGCTCCAATACTTGGAAACAATGGCATGCCCGATTTGTTCTTAGGGGCAGATTAATAACCATTTATATTACCGTTATTCTATGTTTTTTCGGGTGGAGGGAAACTTACAGGGGGATTGGCCTTTTGAGGGGAAGATCCGCTCTCTAGAATACTTTTTCTGGCTTCAGGCAGGATACCCTTACTTCTGACATAATTACTTTTAACTTGAGCAACAGCAGCTTCTGTCAGGATTCTAATGTCCTCATCTGAGGGTCTCTTTCCCTTCCCGTATTAACCTCGGGAAAGTCCCTCTCCCGTATGGTCGAGCAGCTCCGCCCCTCTCCTTTTAGTCGAGACCTCCTTCCTAAGGACCTCCGGGTCCTTGGTTACCTTAATCATATTCTCCCTCAGATGGGCAAAGTCATAGGCTGGGAGTTCATAAGCATCAGCCATGTTGACCTCTTATTAAAACTCCCGCCCCTATGGATAGTAAGGCTCATTACAATTTAGCATATAAATGGATCTATTATCGTCATACAATTCATCCTCTCTCTCCAATTTGATCTTCCAGAGCAGCGGCAAGGGCTCCCCAACCATATATAGTCGGGGGAGGGTGAGGCATAGAACATGCATCACACCAGTCAGACTGCTCCGACTCATGCACTTCATTGATATTAGCAGAGAGAGGATCTGGTGTTTACTTAGTCATAGGTTTTTTCTAAGGCCCTCTGTCATCAGGTTTCCTTTCCTCAGGCCTTCTTTCTCTTTGGAATGGCCTCTTCCCCTTATCCTGATGATAAGGCCTTTGGGGAACAGAGGAAGAAGCATGCGGGGTGGATGATCTATTTTTATAGATTGCAGGGTTTTATCAAGATATAGCGATGGAATTTTCTAGGTGTTCAGAGATTCCGTAGCAGTGGTTCGAGGACTGCGGATAAGATGAATGAATACATTATTTGCCACGTCACCGTATTACCAGGGGTTGGTGAACGCTGGTTCAAATGGCAGGCACATATAATAATACAGCTCGCACTGAATTCTTGGAAGGTTATTCAAATTTATAGGAAACAGGAAAGGGGGGGTTAAACGAGAAACACTCCGCCCGCCTTGGGCAAATGTAATATATTTTATGCATAAGTATTTTACTCGCGAAAGCCGCTAAAGCTTGTTGTTCTGCTACCATTTAAAGCTCCTCTCGCACCTTAGCCACCAGAGGTTTATCTCCATACCATACTTCTTGCTTAAATCATTGCAGTTGATGTCACAGAAAGTCAGGAAAGCATGGAATCCCGAGACGAGTCTGGCGCACAATGGATTTATAAAGTTGATAGTAGTAGATGCATTACTACAGACCAATTATGTGGGGAACCTTCATTTTCGGCATGTCCAGAGAAGTACGGCCAACGGTGGTAGCTAGCTCAGAAGCCGTGGAAACTCCTCAGTGCATTAGTTCTGGAGCTACACCCATTTCGGTTCCGGACACAACATCACTGGCGGGCAGTTCATCAAGAAACAAGAGGCTATATCTACAATGAATCCGCCCTTTTGCCATTGCCAACGCCATTGCCATTATCATTATCTATTTTTAGGCCAATCAAAACATCATCATCGACATCGAATTTGATGCTTCTATTCTGTATGGTACAAAGACTATTGGCTTGCCTTTTTTTATGGAACTTACCTTACTACTATAGCATTTACTGTGTTTGGAATAAAGGAGCTCGGAAAGGGGGGGGGTGTGCACCTAAAACAAACTGGACACCTGCCTCTGCATGAATGAGACCTACAAATTGAATACAGTCAAGGTCTAAACTAATGTTCCCAGTAAAGGTAGAGCTAGTGGAATTAGATCCGGGGAGCAACGTATATATGCAAATTGAATATGTAGAAAAAAAGAAATACATATTTTTTCTGGCAATAGCATGGCTAAAAGCTGCCCTTCATCAGCCTTAGTCCCCCTAGTTCGTAGAGCCAGCCCCAGAAGGAAGGTCTTGCAGTACTGCCTTACGGGGGTTGGCCCTTGCCCGATGCGGACAAGCACCTACGGACCTTACGACTTAGAATAAATTGCCTTATCTTTACTATATGGATGACCTCGGCCGAGTACTCTGGAATACATAAACGATACCAGTGGAAAAAGGTAGCTTATTATCAGCTTATAGCAGGTTACTTATACAAGTTGGGCAACAATGGCATCATAAGGTGTTGTATCTTAGACCATGAATGATCATATATCTTGTGGGAATGCTATGACATAGCTGCGAGAGGATCTGTTGGAGGTAAAGTTACTGTTAGGAATGTATTGCAAGCAGGATTGTGGTGACCTACAGTCTTCAAGGACGCCAAGTAATATGAAAAAAGTTATGATAGGTGCCAGAGAATTGGTAGGCTGTAACACATGGATTAAATGCCCCTACATATAGTTCTTGCCCTCCTACCATTTGCAAAATGAGCCATCAATTTCATTGGTCTGATTAATTCACCAACAAACAACTTTGGACCCCAATACATTAAACTGCAGTAGACTACCTCACAAGGTGGGTGAAGGCCGCTCCCACTAAGGATTGTTCCTTTGGCACTGTAGCAAGGTGTATTTTTGAAAACATAATACTCTTACAAGGGCATTCATGATCCAGCGCCATAAGAGAACTCCATATCACCCACGGGGCAATGGTACAGTGTAAGTCTTCAATAAAACCCAAAAGCATGGCCTAAAAAAGGTTTGCTCGATCAATAGAGATGACTGGGATAAGTGGGTCCCAACAGTACTCTAGGCATATTGGACCGCCACTAAGACACTTAAAGAGTAAAAGAAAAAGAACATTGCAACAAACACAACAAGGGTTACAAAAAGTTTACCATCCACGTTGTAGCTAGCCAATTGAAAATGTGGAAATAAAATATATGAAATAAGGCAACAAATAGGTAGTTCTAGGTGAGGTCATAGATTCTCGAGTCAAATAGATTGGGAACTTTCAATCCCTTGCCCTTGGAAGGACAAGCGCTACGCACCAAGTGGAGACCAAAAAACGAGTGAACCATGATTTTACGGATGGCGAGCTTAAACCATAAATTGATAAGAGGATCGTTCTTCTGACAATGGTGAGATGAGAACTGAGCTGAACGCAGAATTCAATGGCTTGCAGAGCTCTACCCTTTTCATTTTAGAAAGGCCCCTGCCTTTGTTTGGCAACACGGGCGAAATAGCCTGATGCATCAAATTCTTGATCAGTTGAGTGCACCAAGGACAGTTGTGGATGGATAGGCCCTACCTGATTAATGTTCAAGCCACCCCCGAGATCTCATGGGCCTGTTATACTCTAGTCCAGATGTTACCTCGGTGTTTTAGGACAAGAAGAGGAGCAAGAATACATGGGAGGAGCACTTTTACATTTCATATGGCACGACCCACGACAACAAGGGAATGGAGATTCAAATTATTAACAACGACGTAGTCAAGATAGCCCACTAAATTAGAACGTGTCGGATAATAAGGAAATAGAAAACTGGAGAGTGCACTTGAACACCCTCTCCATTGTTGAAGCTTGCATGTAGGGCACTTTACTAAATTATTGAAAGTCTCTTCTGAATGAGTTTGCGGATGCTGTGAGGGATGCCCAGGGTATGAACAACCATTTAGGTATGGCCCTATATTGGTGGATCTGCACTAGGGGACTCTATAGGCCATAGGACCTTTGCTAATAAGAGCATTAGTGTATACAACATTGTCCCCTTGGTGAGTAAGGAAGGACATAGAAACATTGCTTTTAATGATAAATTCTTTGCAGCGTGGTACAATTGTATGCTTTTGGCCACAAAAGATGTCATCAGGATCCCAAGGTACCTTATTAATAATTATGAATATGCCTTGCCCTCGGAAGGACAAGCGGCTCCGCTCCTTAAAGTTCTTAAAGTTCAGCCCGGACATAGATTATACCTACATCGGACCTAAGCTGGAAGTTGGTTACTGGGTTTAGGTTTACCCTCTTCCCTTCATGCTCACTTACGATGCTATTACATGATAAATTTATACTTGGCCAAGTGTGAAGAAATGGGAAACCCTAAATGACATTGTTTTCTTGTTCCCTAATGCGAATGATCATCCACTCAAACTTAAGGGTTTAAAGTAGGCTGCGTCAGAGGTGGTTACACCAAGAGCCAGAGCGGCGGGAAAGAGAAAAAAGAAATAAAGAAATGGTCACCCGAGCAACTATAGCAATTTCAATTAAGGAAATGAGCCAGGAGTCAAGGGTACCTCTTCCACTGCTGCACTAGATCAATCACAGACCCCTGGCATAGCTCAATTGCCACAAGGATTGGAAAACAATAGCAAATTTTGTCTTTGGTAAATAGATGAAGGCAAGCATCAATTTTCATGCCAATTTCTTGAAGAACACCAGTGCCCTACTAAGAAGCCCCGCACGCATCAACCTTTAAGTGTGAAGCCACCCAACATCCCATCATTAAGTGTGGCCACAGAACAGCTAGAGTCGAGCTGCTCAATTGTTAAAACACAAGAAAGAACTTTCATCCATTGTAGTGGGATAAGGGATTTCTTTAGTGAATCGAACACCGCTTATGAAGCTTACAATATTACTACTATCCAAAAAGCAGTTGAGTTCACTAGGCAGGATCCTGCCAACCCTAATAAGATTGTTAATATATTGAATGACAATGAGCCACCCCTTCTACTGTCTAGCACTTTTCTATAATTGGAGGTTACCACCATGGTAATCCTTCTTTAGCAAAGGAGTTCACCATTATAAAGAATCCACTTCTACTTTAGGTCGTGATCCATTGGAGCCCGCTTGTGAATCCGTCGTCCCCATAGACCTAGGTTTGGCCAGTTCTGATGCAGGTGATGATAAGGACCCCAAAAAAGTGAAAGGTGCAAGCAAGGAACCATTTGTTGCCTCCTCTAAGGGGCCCAAAGATTAAGATTACAATTAAGAAATGCAGGATGCAACTCAAGGCCAGTTTATGCCACACAATAATATAGAGAAAGCAGTTGTGTACATACATTTCCAGAAAAATGCAGGAATCAGATATGTTCATAAGACTACTGTTTCACAAGTTCTTATGGATTATGAGACTGCTTGTACATTAATTAACACCCCGGCTCGGAATGTTGAGTATGACTAAGGAAATGTTGTGAATCTGTAATAAAAATTTTTACATTGTGTAGTTAATTACTATAAGCACCCAATAAATAATTAGGAATGCCACCTTGTGGTTGGGAAATGTAACCGACTCAGATAATAATCTTTTTATAGTCCCACTGAGCAATCTGCTCACAATAACAACCCTCTTCCATAGATGAACCCCACAACACCTTTGCATTCACAAGTATTAATCCCAACAAATGTTCATCAAGTCCCAATGGATGACTTGCTTTGTACTTTTAGGATCACAGGTGAGGAGGTTGCACACCATCTTTTACGTTCGGAGTAGGAGAAAACTCCGAGTTGCATCAACAGGTTCAGCATTTGTGAATTTAGTGAAATGACACCCTGATTTTACTTGATACACTTTGTCGCAACAAGCATGCCCTTTTAGATGAAATAGAAGCAGTTCGCTACCAATTTGAGTAGATGTGGCCATTAGTCCAGGTAGATGAGCCGCAACGAGAATAAATTACTGGCAATGATTGCTCTGCCACTAGAAACAAGAAGTTTCATACTTCTTTTTACAGATTAAGGAGAATAAGGTGGATTATAGTTGTAATTGGACGTTGAATGATGCTATGGGACTTAAAGACTCAAGAACTAATGGAGAAGATTGACCCTCTCCCTATTGGTCGAGCGACTCCGTCCCTTTGATTATTCAACTTGAGCAGTCCAAGACGCAACTACAAGGTGCAACCAAACAGATAAAGGTGATTCACTCAACGGTGCAAAACTGGATGGATACTGTAAAGATGCAAAACTAGCTTGCCAATGATCTTTAGGTTCACATGCAACACTTGCAACAACATGCTAACTTGATTATTGACCCCGCGCAACGGGCACAACTACATTAGTAAATTCATAAAGATGAACAATTGGATCTGTTATACAAAGGTTCTCGGGAGGCGTAAGTGCAACTCCATCAGTTAAAGCTAATTGTGATGGCAATATATCAAAATTTGCCAAAGTTCATTGAAAAAACCAGACAGCAGATGTTTCAGTGCCAAAGAAGCCATCCGTACCAATGTAAGCATCTTAGGCGGTATCGGTGTAGAGAAAATTGACACTTTTATCTTCAGCAAAACCTCTATAACTGGTCTCTCAAATATAAGGATTGGATTAGTAGGAATGTCCCTAGGAGCTTGTCTATAAGGTCTCTCCCCCTAAACCTTTGATGGAACTGGTTCTTTTTCCCTACTGGCTCCACTGGCTCCTCAGGTGGCTTACATCCTAGCTCATCAAGCTCTGCATTATCCATGGCCCACCTGGGCCCATTTCATTATGGAATCTCAATGGGTGATACCTCCTCTTCTACCATATTGGTCCTCTATAACATTTTCAGGCTTTAAAATACCTATTCTTATCAAGATATAACATCCACGGCCTTTATTTTATTAGTGTGCTAGAATGATCCTCAGATGTTTGTGTGAGAGAAAAGTTCACCAAGAATTGGTCTAGAGCACAAAAGTCTTTATAAAAGACTAGTCACCACCCCATGCTCAACTAATAACTAGTTCATAGTTTAACTAGATATCAATCACAAGTAAGTATTAAATACAATTTAATGAGAAATTGATAAAGATATGAGGAGTCAAAAAGTATAACGGAACCTATATCACCGAGTTAAACTCCCTAAAGGGGAACAAAGGTGATATAGTCCCCAAGTTAACCAGTATATTTTGTATGTTGTACCACATAATTCAATAGATAGTAAAGCCATTTGAACCCACTCTCTTGGTAGCATATGCAGCTTCCTTTGAATCTAAGTTTTCCATACACCGAGGAGAAAGGAAATTAGCTCACCTAAATGCCACGTTTAATAATGCTGAAGACCTAGAGGGTAAAATGAGAGCCTCATGGATACAACTAAATACTAGGTCTGACCCCCCTAAGAGGTAAGAATATCCTGATAGGATGAGAGGAAAGGAACCTAAATTCCCATCTGCTCGTTAGGGGATTATGTCCATGGAAGAAGTGACCAAAATGATGAGGTATATGGCCAATGATTTGACTAAGTAAAACAGGAAAGATTTGGTCATTCCTCTTTAGTTCCTGCTTCTATAGCCCAAATCATCCTGTTAGGAGCCGGCCTTAGTTTAGAAGGCCCCTTAATGTGCTGAAAATGGAGAATATAATATAAAAGCAAGATGCTCCACAAAACTATAGAGTGAGGCCTAACCTAATAGTTCCTTCCCCTCCCTATTACAAGACTATTATGAGCAATGTGTAAAATACCCTACTGATGATCGCATGGATATAAATATGTTGTTTCATCCTAATGATAACATAAATATGACCAATGACTACTTATCCTCCCCACTTTGTTAAACTAGCTTCCTCATGAAAGAAAAGGAGGAATAAATGGAAGATGAGGCCCTCTTACTAAATGATGATTGGCCTGTTGACCTAACCCTATTTATATAAAAATGGTGTTTTAAAAATCATGGATGAAGTGAGAATGAAGTATGACCTCAGGCCAAGATTCAATGCCCCAAATGTTAGAAGAGATGATGCAGCTAAAGAGGGCAAATGTATAAGGAGGGATGTAGATAAGGGTGTTGAAGGTTCAAACAAAGAAAGGGGGGAAATTTATGGTGCCTACACGCAAGAGAATTTCGCGCTATGTATAAAATGACTAGTAGTTATGGGGTTTGCTGTGTTTTCCTTGCCCTCCCTCACCCATATGAATGAGTTGAGCATAGCAGAACAGAGGCCATCCCGATGGTCTTTAGAGCGGCTCGTAACCTCTTTCAATTGGTCGAGCAATCAATATTTTATACCTATTCACGCCGTAGCAGAAGCCTTCAATACCTATTCCGGAAACATCCGAAAACTAAGTGCATTGCCGGTTCACTCTATTCATTCATACACAAGTATTAGACGAGCTAGTTCTTAATAAGGCGCAGAAAGGGAAAGCATGGAAAATCATCATGAGGGATATTAATATAGACTTTCCGGGCTCGCTCGGTACAATATAACTGCGTTTCAACCGGCCAGAGATCGCTTACTTCCAAGTGCTCTGAAAAGAGAAAAGAATCCCCAGCAGTCTCTCCTCTCCGTATTACCTTCCTATGCCCTCACGGATGGACACTCTTATCCATACCGATAGATCGGGACACTAAGTAGACTCCTTCTCCATAGATAGATTCGAAAAGGCTACTCCCCCAAGTATGTCATAGGGCAAGTATTGAATAAAGAAAGAGAGTCTCGTCGTAGTTTCTCGTGGAAGAGGGCGAATCATTCACTAAGTCTTCTCCTTTCCAGTGTAAATTGAAAGATACAGACAGGTGGGTCGGCCTCAGGCAGTGAGCTTCTGTTGTCATTCAGAAGAATCCAATCCTTTCATTCTCCACCTCAAATAAAAGAAATCATCTAATGGGAATCAAGCTTTGAATCACTTTGCTATAGGTGGCATTTGAATGGGGCTCCGCTGAAGATCTTGCTGGAATGATGGCTCTCTTCGTTGCTGGGCTTGCTGCTTTTTTCGTGATGTAATAGTAACAATCAATAGCCTCTTGTTTGGGGGCCATAACCAAAAGGAATTGCTTCTAAGCCCAACACGATGGAGGGTCTTATGAGCCTGTTCTTGGTAAAAGGAATAGAACGGAAGGAGGGCAGCCAGCGGCCAAGACTCAAAGGCGGCGGTATAGTACGTGCTAGTGTAAGCAGGGGCATCCTCTCGCTGTGTAGAGGGGCCTTCAGGCATGCCATAAGCTCGGTTACAGGTTTGAAGATGAACTTCTGTGGAGTTCCTTCCCCTCCTTTGTCGGGAAAGAGCTCCGCACCTTATATATGCTATATGTTTATTTACAATTTTGTTGAGGAAATAGCATAGTCGTTGTTTAGTTGCAGAGTACAATCGACGATATAGGAGTTGGAACAGGATGAGTCTACATACCAGAGCCAGTCTTCCGCAAGGGAAGGGGCGAGAGCCAAAAACTAGAAGCCTTTAGACAGAACCTTGAGCCCAGCCCAACAGAAGAAATCAGCCATTAGCCTTTAGCCTCTCACCTTCTGCCTTCATCACCAGCCAAGCCCAGTCCAACAGAAGGAATCCGCGTATAGCACTATCATGCCTCTTTTCGGGCCGGGATGAACCCCTCTCCCTTATGGTCGAGCGGCTCCGCCCCAATACGATTGATTAATGAAGACTGCCAGCATTGCTAAGAAAAGAAAGGCACTTTAGATGCTTAA
>Ga0233342_1000376_pt1 | contig 12101 bp, 4 predicted proteins | sample GEONDECOMP273_FD_180706 | JGI IMG/M metagenome (GOLD analysis project Ga0233342, IMG submission 180706) | Leaf litter microbial communities from Shasta-Trinity National Forest, California, United States - GEON-DECOMP-273 | ecosystem: Environmental > Terrestrial > Plant litter > Unclassified...
CATAAAAGGCTATCTGTCTGAATGAGGTTCGGGGGCCTAGGGGCGGGGAACAGCCAGCATTGTATTATTTCCCTGGCTGGTCGGATACGGGGATGGATGACCTACCTCAAGCTTGTTGGAACTGTCATTCTCTGTCCAAAGGGAGGGAGTCCTAAATCATCTAAATAAAAAGGTAAGGTCATAAAGGGAAGATTTCTAAAGGATAGGGTATAGTAGCATAACGTGAGACCGGGTTGCAGGGGTTAGAACCCAAGAAAAGCCAATTTCAGGAAGCAATGTTCCGCAGACGTTTAGGCATAAAAGCACATGGGTTCAGCAGATTGGAACGTTGGGCAGATAGATGCTTGGCAGGTAAGGTAAAGTGCCGTCCCATACCACTTGTGTTTTCCCCTGAGCTACCATCGAAGAAGCTAGAGTCTCCATTATTTGAAAGAAAGAGTGAGTTCAAACCAGTTCAAGCTTTAGTCTGTTTCCGTAAGGCCCTAACTTGCTTCATGTCTTAGCTCTAGATACCCTTTTCCTTGAGTCTGTAGAGAAAGAACTACTAGAAAGTAAGTATAGCTTCCGAGTAGATCTACACTAGCCTTAGTCCAAGCAGTTCGTCTTAGCCTTAGTTCCACCGATACAAGCTTGCCATCTTGTGAGTTCCCTGGAGTAAGGTCTTAGAGACTCCTCCGTTTCTTAGAGTGTCTTGAAGGTATAGAAGACTTACGGTTACTAGCCACGAAGAAGCCGGTTGTTTTTCTCCGTAAGGTGTAGAGAAATAAGCTTTCAACCTGTCTTTCTCTGTTCATCAGCTAACTCCTAGCTCTACTCTCTGTGCTTAGCCTCTCTGTAGTGCTATAATGACTATTAGTTCAATCTAACTAATTAGTAGTTGTGATCCTTGAAGAGCTAATAAAGTAAGATTGAACCTTTCCCCTCCTCCTATTCTAAGACAGTGAAGACTTACCGCTTCTCTAGACCTTGTCTACTGCTTTTACCTGCCTGCCAGACCTTCGAAGAATAACGATTATGCTTTGACCTTCCCTTCTCCCTTTCACCTACCTTCCATCCACCGATCCTTCAACTTGTGAATGCCTTCTAAGAACTGATAACTCGCTCCCCACCTTGATGCCTTCGACCTTATGGTAGGTAATAGCTCTAGAGACAAGCAGTAGTCTGTAGCTTCCGAGTCTATATACTAGAGCTTACGAGTAGGTAGCTGTAGTCTTAAGCCTTAGTGCCGTTCAAGCCTTAGTTCGCCTCCTTAGTCCATGTCAATGAGCCTACACTTTTTATTATTCTATGCACTGAGTGGCTAGGACACAAGCCCTAGAGTTAAGGCCTCTAGCCCCGCCCCCCGTGAACTCCATTTCAATTGGACTATCCTCTAGTCTTTCTTACTTTAGTCCCCTCTCTGCTGGACTAGCTTAAGAAGTATTGCCCTTATTGCCTTAGTTCAGTCTGAGTAACTTGCCTACGGTAGATAGTGTGCCGCCTTACGCTCTATAGACCTTCTTAGAGTTCAAGTTCAAGCCATAAGCAGCAGTAAGTTTACCTATAGTAAGCTCCGCTTGCTTGCATTGACGAACCAGCTAGATCACCCCGCTTCGCTGGAACCCACCAACCAACCCTTGTTGACTTCCGGCAGTTGAAATCTATCAATATTATACTTCATAAATTTGGTTAAGTTACCGTTCTAATTGAAATCGTACGCTTCCATCGATTTGCGTACACTATTCTTTCATAAATCGTACGCTGTAGTTCATACGCTTCCGTCTATTTGAATCATACACTTCCGTTCTGATTTCTTAAATCGTATTCTTTCCTTCCCTCTTTTCTCCAGCTGTCCTTAGGTTATCCCATTGCAAGTTTTGGCCCCATTCTTTCCTTCCTTCCTTGCCGGTGGGGTCGTTCTTTCCGGGTGGATGTGCCGTGTCCTCATCCGCTACGTGTCCTCATAATGCAACCCGCGGTAGCGTTCCTCCTTCCTCATCATGGGGGAAAGCGGTAGCGATCATCAAAATGGGGGGGCGTATGGAGACGTCTCTATCAAGGAGGGGTATCATTCAGTATCAACCTCGCATGCAGGGTATAAACTACTTGGCCTCAAATACTGGCAATGGAGTAGCATCATAATAGAACAACCACCCAAATCTAACATCAAGCAGGGCGAGTGAAAGGGTAGAAATTGAAAGGGTAAAGGAATGCGGACATAATGCGAACAGAAAGCTAACTGAATGGGTCATGGTCGGGCGAATGCCTAGAGAAAGGCGAACAGAAAGCTCACAGAAAGAGACAAACAGAAAGCTCACAGAATACGGACTGAATGCGGACATAAAGCATACATAAAGCGTACATCATACGGAAATCAGAAAGCGAACATCCTCCAATGGCTAACAGAAAGCGGCTTTCAAGGGGAAGTAAAGGGGACTGGATACTGGTGAATACGGATTGAAGAATGCTGGGAGTATTGGGCGAGGTAATGCGTTATTGGGTCCTGAAAGCGTCCTGGGCTCCCTGATTGACTGGTTCAATAGGTGATCTAATAGACAGGAGGTTATTCCATAGCGTCATTGCCAAGATATTAATAAGACCCCTTCAATGAATACCCGAGAAGAATAGCCTTTTCTAATTTTATATATATAATGCGAGCAAGTTACCGCAAAGAAATAAGCCTTATTCAAGTGGATACGCTTATGGCTACCATAGCAACACCGTTGGAGACAGGAAAGAAGTTTGGGTAAACCAGATATAAAAAAAAGCTTCTCATTTGACATTCTCCTTTAGTAAAAACGAGTTTTTATGAGGTCGGAGGCAAGATTGCGGGTACTCAAATAGATCTTTTATTAGTCAGATTTGGAGCGAAGCCGCTTGTCCTTCATAGGGCAAGGAATTGAATAAATTATCTATAAAATTACCGGAATGGATTCATTAGCTGGGCGGAGATACTCGGCTGGGCTAAGCAGCTATACTCAAGGGATGCGCCAGGCTACGGCTACCCAACTTGGTTCATTGGCTTTGTTACTTTGATACGAGGCTACCGGTTCAATAAAACAACAGCTTCATTCGCTTCTAATAAAAGAGCATCCTTAGGAGGGTCCGAGGCCCATTCCGTCGGGGTACTCCAAGTGATTTTTTCTTACTTAAACATGCCCTTTTCAGGATGCTTCTCTATCTTTGTAGATCGGAGGAATCTTTTGCTTTTAAGTTCCGCAGAAACCTCTCCCTAACGGTCTCGCGGGTTCATACCTCACCCCCTTCTTGCCAACAGACCCAATAGAGGTTAGTATCCCATTTCCCGAAATACACTATCGGGGAACAAAGTTGAACTTGTCCATTTGAGGTGAATCCCCATAGCCGAGAGGAAGGATCAGAGAAGTTTCCCATCATCTCAACCAGAATACATACATTGTTGGAGCCATGTTGGTTACATAATGAGCATATACATGAAGCTATGTGCTGCCATGCGTCGCCATACAATCTTATTTTGAAGAAGAGTCCCCTTGGAATCTTCTTCTGATGTTTATGCTTATGCTGCTGGCCGGTATGAGCAGAAGGCACCAAATGTAGTCCCCAGTGTGAGGTGCACCAATTCTCCTAAAAACTATTTTCTCCATGCATGACAAGAATGTTCCAACTACTGACAAGAATAACGATGGATGTGAACCAATGTGGAAGGCAATCATGGATGGCTTCATGCAGTGATTGACTAAACGCTTAGCGGAGCTGCTGGGTCAGTCAGGGACGGGGCTCCCGGGATGCTCGCTTGCTGGAATAATTCTTGTTTCAGTGAATGGCTTATGCAGTGTTGAACGGCTAAAGAAAGACCAACTTACTGCTATTTCCACTTAGTGCCTGAACTTTCTAGTAGTTCTGAGTGTGCATGTGGACTTAATAAATCTGATACTGGCATAGATAAGTTTAACTTGTCATGTTCAAAACTAGCATATAGTTTAAACTTTGATTTGAATTCATTCGAGCATTTTGTTTACTTATGAGCATATTGGAATATGTTCTCACCAGAAATACGATATGCGCATATATACGTTGAACTTTTCTTAGTTTCATAGGTTCTCCTTCGCGCATAGATAAGTTTCAATAATAGAGAAGTTTAACTCGAAACCGTTCAACAACCAGAGCATTCTCCACAGAGTTATACCTACTCCAGACCTTTGATCTGCTGGGCCTACTTCTTCCGGTTCGAATAATGATGCTTATTTGGCTGTGTCCAAATGATGATGGAGCGCTGGGGACTAATACCGATATGGCGGCAGCAAGACATCAAGGTCAAGATATGGAAGAGAATCCAGACGCGGCAGGGGAAACGACTCCAGATATAAGAGATGAGGGTGAGATCAGACAGGTGACGACATGAACAAGCCGAGGATCCGGATCCGGAACAAGGTGAAGAGGAGGCGCAGCCTGAGCCTGAGGATGACCCAGCGAGGAAGAATAATAGGTCCAAGGATTCAAATCACACGTGTGAAATTGAAATCCGACCAGGAGGGATAATATGGATAGCATAGGAGGGGGGGCGGCATGCATGATCAGATTCGGATTCAGTTTCGGCTGCAGGCTTCAAGAGGTTTTATTCTGGTGGTTCCGCGTTTATGTCTATTTGGACTGTGGTTATCCACCTGTCCTAAAGATGAGGGGTGGGATGCTAACGCCCATAATGTAAGTTTATGAAGACAAGTCCCTTCGCTTCGCATATTCAACTGAAATTGAGGTGGGATGCTCAATAATAAGAAACTAAAGGCGGGTTCTAAATAAGATCACTAATAAGTGTATCACTCAAGAGGATTCCAAGACTGGCACCCATACCTATAACTTTCAAGAAGCACATATATAAAGAATCGCCCATTAAGTATGAATCCAGGAAGTGTTTTATTTCCAAGCCCGTCCAATCTCTTTCGTATCTAAGTTAAGGTAAGTGAGCAAGTGTCTAAAGGATGGTTGTGGGTGGGTTGAAAGTGAAAAGTGTTCACCCCCATAAGATCTCTGAAGGTCTGGCTGTATTGACTAAATCCAAGCAGTTCCAATGATGCCACACTTGGTGCTGTAGGTCCAACTGACATTCATCCATCCAGGGCTATGTGTCCTTCCTGGGCGACTGAATACAAACTGAATGGGGAAAGCGTTTGAGAAAGAGATAAAGTATATGGATAAGAAAGCGGTAATGGAGGAAGATGGGTACGCTTCTCTTGTCAGTCATCAAATAAAGTATCCGTGCACCTACCTAACACACACTCTCGGAATGGGATAATAATTAAGGTTTTCCTTATTCCACACCTCATCTTTCGGGGCCTAGTTCATCTGGGTAAAATGGATATTCTTGTGAAGAAATTATATGAATCCGCTCAACAAAAGTGGTCGAGGGGGTGAGGGTACAAAGCCTCAAGCCCGACCAAAGCGGGCTCTTTTTGACAACCACAGTTTTCCTTCCGGGACAAATAAAATGAATGGGTAATCTCGCCCATAAGTTCTCAATGTGTAGTCTGGCTGTATTAAATCTAAAAAGTCTGTTCCGACGATCCCAGGACTGGTGTTGTAGCTGTCAAACTGAAAGTAATCCTCCTTCCGGCGAAAGGTAAATAGAAAGCCCGCCCGAAATGACTTATATAAAGAAAGGCCTGATCCCGCCCAGCTTCGTGCAAGTAACTAAAGAAAAACCTAACGTGAAAAGAAGGCACTCACCCGGTAGTTTGTGGAGCGATTAAAGGGTCCCAGCCCTGCCATGCCTTTCCCTGAAGCAAGATCTAAAAGCTATGCCGGGTCTATAGTTATACCTCTCTCTTAAGATTCATAAAGCAAGTATGATCCTTTATATCCTGGCGATGCTGTCTGTCTGGGCATCCATCTCCTCTAAAAAAAGGTCTGAAGCCCGTCCATCCCAAGAGGCTCTCTTCTCTGATGGCCCAAAATAACAAACCATCCAGCAGTTGACTGAGTAGTTCATTTCCCAGATCGGGATCAAGACCTAGTAGCATAGCAAGCGCAACCAGCGGAGACAGAGGCACGGGCAACATAGCCTATTTAATTGAAATTGATTCATCTCCCGCAGATTGAGATCGAGACACATCAGTAGCGAAGGCAAGGTCAGTTAGAGTGCCTGTTTACCGAGCTGATGAACTTCAACCCGTTGACTCAGCGTCTGAAGCCTTACTTTTCTTGAGCCGACCTAACAGTGTGAGTTAGAAGCCTTAGCCTGAACTTTAATCGGGGTAGCGCTCAGCCTTTCCAACCCGCCTAACCAAGCAATCCGAGCAAAGTGAAGTCGTGCTTACAAAATCTATGCATGCCTAGGCCCGGGGGTCGGAAGGATCAACGAAGGTTGGCCGGCTGGCGCCCCATTCCATTCCCTCGTTTTGCGTGGTTCTGATAGGTAGAATACGGCTCTTTGATCCGCTTAGCGTCCCTTCCTTCCGTTTGCCAATTAATAAGAGTAGGGCCAATTGAATTTATTGGCTTTCTATTATTTAATAAAGGGCGAGCTCTTCTTCCAACCCACCTGTCTGGTGTCGCGGAATTTTCTATAAAATAAGCTGCTTGCCCTTCTCTATATAATGTACCTGGCTTAACAAATGGGATAATCCGACTTCCGCGCGATATTTTGTCTGTTTTCGAGATCCCATAAAAACACGCTCCCGAAATTTGCTTAAAGAATCTGAAGGGCTGGCTGTGAATAGTACTAAAGGGCATTGGAGTCAAGAAGGATTTGTAAATATGATCGGTCGGCTACTTTAAGGCATCATAAACATGCGCTCTATCCATGTAGATAGAATTATTACACCATTCTTCAAAAAGTGGTAGGTTTGTTGGGCTTATTGGCTTGATCTATAAAGCAGCGGTTGACTCAAACATTGATTGGTCAGTTCAATAATGAACTAGAGTGTCAAACCCTATCGGCTTGCTTTAAGCGCGGCCGGTAATAGAGTCGCTTTTCTTCCAACAAGCGGGGTTTAAATAAATATAGAAAAAATACAGATTTAGGTGGATGTCATGATCCGCGCTTAAACAAGTACCTGATAGACGTAGGTGGCTCTTCGTCCCAATCCATCCGTTTTAACACTCTTTCTTCGAAGCGCTGCCACTAGAATCTATTTAGAGACAGAGGAAAAGCTAATCCAAGCACGGAACTGAATCGCCCTTAAGCCGAGTCTTTCTCCTGTCGCGCCGCGGCCTATTAATAAGTATAGTAAGTTGCCCATTAAGGTGCAGGAATTCCCTCTCTATTAATGTTCGAGACTCTCTCTCTCTCTCTCGCCTCTTCCTTGCGGTCGTCCACTTCACTTGATGGCCTTCATACTATCATTGTAGTTGTCAATTCCGAACCCCATTCATTCGGTCCGTTTAATGCTATGCTTGGTCCGATATCACGGCCTCAACCACTTAAGGGAGATAGATAGGGGAGTAGTTTACTATCTATTATTCACTTCTTTATGTGGGCTATCGATCACAATAAGGGCTGGCGAAGCGTGGAAGACAAGTGAGTTGGCGGTATCAACTATATTATGGATGTCATGAACAACGGGGGAGTGGTCAAAGATACCAACAGCTGCACGAAGCCATTAACAGAATCTATTCACCACAGAGGATTACTAGGTCTCGGGGGTTGGGGCCCCTGTACAGTGTTTACTGGGGTTGGGATAAGGGCATTATGTAATAATGATTTTACTTTGTAACTAAGTGTTACTGGTACTTCTATTTTATTTCCCTCCTGACGTCTCCTAATGAATTGATAGCTGGTTGAATCCTTCTCTCTCCGATCTGGTTCTAGCAATCTATACATAAATGGTAAGTATCATTCTTCCATTTATAATCCATTTATTTGAAAGCTGTGTAGCTCCCTCGTATTTAAGCCAACTACGTCCAACACAGAGGGGCCTCTCTATTTTGAAAGGGGAATATCTCCGTATGTCCAGCGAAAAATTCGGCAAGCTTAAGATAGAGAGCCTCTCCACTCCCCCACCATTTCAAAGGGCAAAGGCCCTTCTTAAAACAGAGAGGGCCGTCGTCCCGATGCGGTACGAGCGTGCTTACGCACCCTCTCCTTTTTGAAAACAGAGCAAAGGGAGAGCTCTATAAGGTTTTGGTTCAATAAAGGCTATAAAAAGGTATTCTTTGTGGACAGGCACACTTGTTCATATGTAAAGGCCCCCTTTTTATTTAAAGAGGTTAGGTTATGCACAAAGCATAAATCCGGGCGTCTGCATGAATTAGTTCATGGGAAAGCGGGCGGGTCCGCTCTCTATCTATAATCTTTATAGCAACCCAACTTTTTAATATAGGGGGAGGTCTCTTAAAATACAAAGCTCTTAATACATATTTAGAACTCGGTTGAGGGCCCAAGTATGGCTATTAAAGGCTCTCCCCAAAGGGGTTGCGGGCCTTTAGAAGTTACTTTCCATTCCAAAGAGAGAGGGCTCAACTGCTCAAAGTTATAAAAGCTTTGAAAAGAGAGAGGGGGCTTTTCTAAAGCGATTACAGATAGAGGGCGGCCTTTTTAAATAAATAAGCGAGGCTTATTGATTGAAGAGCTTTTTAGAAACCAAGTTCCCCATAGGTGGATCCGGGAGTATGCGTATAAAAGATGCCTATTAGTTTATTTAATCATGCTATGCTACGGTTCCCGAAATGCTGCCTCTCGACTCCGGACCCCCAAAAATAGAATTATCTACCATGCATGGTTGCCCTTTGAAAATAGAGACGTTCGTTCCGGGAAGCTCGATAGACGGGAATGAAGCTTCCCCCGTTCTATGGGCTGGGCCGTGGTTTCGGCATTGGCTTACGAAAGTCATCTCGGTACCAAAAGTGGGGCACTTCAATAGTGTAGTTGGGATGGAAATAAACTTGTAAATAATGGATAAGAATAAGGCGCTTCCGCTGGTCGGTAAGAGATGCACGCTCTAAAGCGGCGGTTTTATCTATAAGACTTCTGGCCTCTTTAACCGATAAGAGGAGTCACATCCTACCCTTAAAAGCTTTTTAAGTCGCGGTGGAGACACAACAGGTGGGTAGGTCCATAAGTTCCGGCCGTTCCATTCTCTGAACGACTAGAATTAAAAGCTTTAAATGGATTTGAAGATGCTTGCTTTCCGGAAGATGCTCGAAAGAATTTCATTATATTTCCTCCTTTTTTCAGGTTGGAGCGAGAGAAACTTTCATAAGCCCAATAAATATTGATCCCGGCCTTTAATCAGAATAGAAAGCCCTTCCCAACCCAGCCGCCATCGGAGCCTACAACACTTAACTAATGAGTTTATTTATCAAGGAAAGTGAGTTCATATATATTTGGAAGTGTAATAACAAACATAAAAAAAGGGTGTCAAACATAGGTGAGAATGACCCTATGGTTGAGTGCGATATATATTAGCCCATACCATCTTAGGAAGGAAAGCCCTTATTCGATCCAACCCAACCAAAGCATACTTATCTGAATCAACCCATATCTATATAGCTAGTTTGCATCAGCCCACAGCCCACCTTATTGACTTTCTTTCGTTGGGAACCTCAACTCATAGAAAGCCAGCCCTTATTAATTCGCCAGGGCTATTCCTAATCATTCCAGATAAAGCTATTGTTAAGTCGCCAGGGCAGATAAAGCCCCTTCCTTATTATAGAATGCCGGGCCTAGGGTTCTTTATTGTATTAGTGTTAAATGGCTGTAAAAATTGAGTATCCGGGGGTGAGCAGCACTCCTATACAAGCAAGGTGCGAACTCCATATATTATATATATACTAATGATGCTATGGGTAAATATATCTCTATCTATATTTATTTAAGGATAAGTTCCATGTATCTAGCTAGTTCAGCAGGATCAGTTTCATGGGAGTTGGTATTGGAGTGTGTAAATATGCCTAAGTGGTAGGAGCCCCTTAAGAGTTATACCCCTGCCGAAGGGGACAGGTGCCGCGCGCGTGGTTCACCCGTTACTTAGCCCCACTGAACTAGGAGTGGGGGTGTGTGAGTTCATCTCGATCATTGAGAGTCTGAATATGGGTAAAAGCCGTGGGATAATATAATAAGTTGATGCCATTTGTATTTCTGATAAAGTATAATCATTTTAGAAATTATGGTTTATTCCAAATGCTGAGTTGATGCCGCTGAGGAAGTATAATAGCCAATTGGGAAGTCTAATAATTTTCTATATGAGGGTTGGGCCAATTGTATCTCGGAGGCGGTGTCTAATCATCTTATATCGGATGCTATGAGTTACTAGAGTTTGACGATGATGCTATGGGTGACTAGTTTTATTTAAGTTAGCGGTCGGAAGAAATATATATTTATATATCTATCTAAATATTAGATCACACCTTCCCCAGCGTAGGATATATTGTTATTATATATGTGTTAGACCCGGCTACTAATAACTAGATATGTACTAAGAACTCTCATTTATTATACCATCACCATCATACGGTGGCTAGGCTACTAATCACCGGTTTCAACACTTCGGCGGCTACTACTCATACTCACACTCCGGCGGCTAATCAATGGACTGGGTTCAACACTCCTGCACCTTCCTACATGTTTATGGTTTTCTTAGTCATACTAACCTGCACTTTCCTAACCTTCCTACATGTTTATGTTGTTCATTAGCCACACTAACTACACCTAGGATGATATCTTTTTTTTTTCTTTATTGAGATGCATAACCTCCTACCTATGACTCATCATTGGGATTGCACATACTAAAAAAAAATATATATAAATATAATTAGGTTTAGCGAGCCGGGTAACTAGGTAGCGGGGCAGAGCTAGAGAAGATTAAGATACTTACCAGAACATAAAGACTCACTCGAACAAGCGGTCGGTCTACGGGTCGCTATCGCTCCGGTGGGGCATTGACAAACAGACCGCACTTTATAAATAAAGAAAGACGAGGACAAGACTGGATCAACAATGGGGGTATTACAAAAGCAAGGTAAAATGGAATAGGAAGGGTATATGGGGGTCTTTGGGAGTGGGTACTAGTTTATATCGACTAAGAGGGAGGGACGAGCGATGGAGTGAAGGATGGAGTTGGATAGGGAGAGCAGGTAAACGGTCAATCGAGTTGGAAGTGATTCAGGATTCTAGATAGGTTTCTCATTACATCGAATAAGATACGTCGATTGATAGGAATTGAAAAGCAGGTAGAGCTTCTGCTGATGTTGAACCTCCCAGTGAATTAGGAAGACCGCAACATGGTTTATTAGGTTATCCTTATCTATTCTATCTTCTTTATCAAAAGTATTTCCTCAACGGTTCTAGGGGTGAACGGGTTAGCCCGCTTGCGCATCCTTCCTATATAGACGATGCATTCTTCGCGCTTCGATGAAATTCCCCACACCTTTTTCCACTAGGCTAGGGATGGCGGCCTAGATGTGGCACAGAAAAAAAAAGAAAGTAAAAATAACATATTTATTCTGTATTGAACTTGACAATATAGGAATACCAATCAGCTTGTAAACTCTTTCTTAAAAAGCACATTCTATTACCTATACTGGCAATAAATTCATGGCTCTACTGGGAATTCATGTCTATACTGGGAATAGCCTCATAGAAATATGAAAATTCATGGCAATAATGGTAATAGCCTAATGGGAATAGTCTCATGTTAGAGAGCTTTGGCAATAGAAAGAGCTGGTTTACACCGGCCTCATCCATCACCCCGTCTGTGTTGCCCGCAATATAGATAGATAGCAGCATTGCATCGGCTTTGGCTCACCCACCACCCCATCGACCCGGGCTGTGTTGTTGCCAGCAATAGATAGGCCGAGAGCAGCATTGCATGTGCTTTTACTATTACGCGAAGCGGCCTACTCAACCCACCCCGGCTTTCCATAGAGATAGAAAGAGCATTATTGGCTTTTACTTTTACGCGAAGCGGCGGTCGTTTCTCATGCTCATGGTATACCCAGTATATGTTGCTTGTTCATGGTTTTAGAGGCAATAGGCCCGAGCTTTGGCATCGGCTTTTACTATTACGCAAAGCGTCGGTCGTTCTTCATGGTATACCACCCGGCCTTCATTCGGCGAACAAGGAAAGATGACGACCAGCTGAGCACCCCTGCCTGACTGTCATCCAAATGAAGATGACTTATCAGCCTCTTTATTCATGTGTGATGAT